>MDTD01124831.1_pt1 | contig 11390 bp, 10 predicted proteins | sample 811221 | NCBI WGS metagenome assembly MDTD01 (sample SAMN05326646, study PRJNA326480) | marine metagenome | isolation source: seawater | place: Pacific Ocean: South West | collected 2011
TAATTGATTAAAAAATTTATCAGTCTTAAAAACGTTATTCGAAGCATATTTGTCATGACCATTATTTTTAACCATAGAAAATTTTGGATAGATACAATACTTCCCCCCTTTTATATGCTTTAAAGTCCAATCATAAGCCCAAGAATTTAGAATTTTTTTTCTTTTTTTTAAACTCATGATAATTAAATCATTTCCATAATCATTTAAATTTGGCTCTGAATTTAATTTTGTTTTATGTAAACTTATCCATTTATTTTTCCATGTTCCCCAACCCCAAGAGCTTGGTCTTTTTAAAAGAAAAAAATTTTTTTTTATATGCAAATTTCTATTTCCAAATGAGTAACCTGTTACAGATGTTACTTCGTTATTTTTTTTATATTTGTCTAGAAGAGTATTTATAGTAAAAAAAAAATTACTTGAAACTTCTAAGTCATCTTCAAGAACTATAATTTTATCATGTTTTTTAAAAACAAGATTAATTCCATCTTTAATATTTTTTTTAAGACCAAAGTTTGTATTTCTCAAAATTATTTTTTTTTTATAAAAAAAATTATACTTTTTTATAAAATTATGTACTTTTATTACATCATTTTTGTCAGTTTCATTTTTAAAATTGTCTAAAAAAAAGAATACTTGAAATTTTTTTGAGTTTTTATTTTTTTCGATAGATTTTAGTAACTTTTTTAGTAGATCTAGTCTTCGATAACAAAATATTGCAATTGGCGCTATTTTTTTTCTCACTTGTTTACTTAACAATTTTTTTAAGATAACTTAAATTAGTATCACTAACATTTGTTGTTTTTAGAATTTTTTTTAATGAGTTTTTATCAATAAACCCTTTTTGAAATGCTACTTCCTCAATAAGCCCAATTTTTTTGTTAGTTCTTTCTTCAATAATTCTGACGAATTCGACAGTTTTGATATGATTTTCTGGTGTACCAGAATCAAGCCAAACAGAACCTCTTTCTAATTCATGATGATATAGTTTTTTTTTTTTATTAATTAAGTTATTTAAATCAGTTATCTCAAGTTCTTTTCTGCTAGAGGGTTTGATATATTTTAAAAGATTCACAACTTCGTTTTCATAAAAATATAATCCAGTTACAACAAGATCAGAGTAAAATTTTTTTGGTTTTTCGATTATTTTTTTAATTTTATTTTTTCTTTGAATTAATACACCAAACTCAGATGGATTACTTACCTTGTAAGTTAATAAAGTATTCTTATTTGATTTACTAATTTTAGTTAGTGTGTCGCTTAAGTTTGATGAATAAAAAAAATTATCACCAAGCATAAGAGCAAAATTTGATTTACCAATAAATTTTTTATTTAAAGTAATACCCTCAGGTATACCTTTGGGTTTTTTTTGAATTGTATATGATAATTTTAAGCCATATTTTTTTCCATTTCCTAAAGATTTTCTAATTAATTTGATAGTTTCATTATTACTCACAATATTTATTACTTTTATTCCAGCAAGCATAAGTGTGGACAGTGAATAATGAAACATTGGCCTGTCCACTATTGGTATTAAATGCTTATTAATTATAGAGGTAGCTGGAAGAAATCTTTTGCCCATTCCTCCTAGCAAAATAATACCTTTTCTCATAATTTCATTTTATAATTTAATTAAATATTTTTATTATGTTTTTAATTAAAATACTAAATATATCTTAAATTATTTTTTAATTTTGTTAAATTTTTTGAGAATATATGTAATAAAATAGAATATTACGCTTATTAATAAAATTAAGAAAGCTTCATTTAATATCTTTAATTGAAATAAAACTGGACCTATTAAAACAATGAGTAAATATATGAGCAGAGTTTCCTTATCATTAAATTTTTTTAATAAAAGATGATGAAAGTGGTTTCTATCTGGTTTAAATGGATGATTTTTTCTTAAAATTCTTTCTATGAACAATCTGAACATATCTAACCCAGGTATCATTAGTAATATAAAAATTTCTTCAATACTTTTGATACTGCTGAAATTTGATTTATAAGATTTTATTAAAAGTAAACCAAAAATAGAAGATAGCAAAAAAACTCCAGAGTCACCCATAAAAAAAATTTTTTTATAATTAAAAAATAATAAAAATAAAACCATAACAATTATACTGAAAATAAATTTTTCTTGAAAGTTATACGATAAGAATAAGTAACTAAAATAAACAAGTATAATTCCAAGAAATAAACCATCTATACCATCAGTCATATTTGATGCATTAATAAACAGCAGCAAACATAAAATTGTAAAAAATGTATTTATTTTGAGTATATTTATCTCATTATTTAAAGATAAAAAATTTAAACGATTTATTTTAAATTCAGGAAATAAAATTAAAAATAAATAAATACTTAATCCTAAAATAAATAATTTTAAGTTTGCATTTAAATTTTTAGCATCATCATATATTCCAACAAAAAAAAGAACTAATGGTAAAGAAATAATACTTAAACTTATGCTTTCCTTATTGTCAAATAATTTTTCAATTAAAAAATATTCAGTAAAAAAAATTGCTGCAATTAAACCACCTAAAATTGGTATAGGTTTTTTATGTAATTTTCTTTGATTTGGAATATCTATTAAATTAAATTTTTCAGTAATAAAATTTTTATTATTTAGTATAAAATACAAACTTATTATAAATATTATGTAAAAAATAATAAAAAAATACATTCTGCAAAATTATGAAAATAAAATTCAATTATCCCAATATAACATATCAGGAATTATTTAATATAAAAAAAATTTTAAAATGTAATAATTTTATAAATTTTGGTAAATTTTATAATGAGTGTTCTACTATTATTAAAAAAAAATTTTCAGCTAAGAATGTTTTTTTAACCAACAATTGTACCTCTGCAATCGAGGCAGCTTTACTTTCTATTAAATTAAAAAAAAAAGATGAAGTAATTGTCCAATCTTACAATTTTGTGAGTATAGTCGACATATTATGCAAGTTATCTATTAAGTTTAAATTTTGTGACATAAATAAGTTTTTTGTAATGGACTTAAATGATTTAAAAAATAAAATTAATAAAAATACAAGAGTTATAATTTTAACCCATTACAATGGTAATTCAGTTGATTTTAATAAACTTAAAAAAATTATTAAAAACAAGAATATACTTATTATTGAGGATGCAGCACAGGTTTACGGATCAAAGTATAAAAATAATCTTTTAGGTTCCTATGGCGATTTTAGTGCTTTTTCATTTCATCAAACCAAAAATTTACATTGTGGTTCTGGAGGCGCACTAGTTTTAAATAATACAAAATTTCTTAATAACTTAAAAAATGTTTTAGACAGAGGTACAAATAAGTCTGAATTTTTAAATAGTAAAGCAAGCAAATATACATGGATTTCAAAAGGTGTAAGTTCGTCAATAACCGAGATGCAATCAGCTTTTCTTTTGAATCAATTAAAAAATGAGAAAAAAATAACAAAAAAAAGAAAAAAACTTTTTAATTTATATAAATTTTATCTAAAAAATTTGAATCCAGAAAAAATTGTATCAAGTTTTCAAAAAGAAAATACCTCAAACTATCATATGTTTTATATTTTATTAAAAAATTCAGCTGAAAGAAATAAATTTATTAATTATATGAAGAAAAAAGGAATAGAAACAACATCACATTATGAACCTTTACATTTATCTAAATTTTATAAAAAAAATTTTAATAAAAACTTGAAATTACCTTCAACTGAAGTTATGTCAAAACAAATTGTAAGATTACCTTTACATTTAAAACTTAATTCTAAAGACATTAAATTTATAAGTTCAGAAATAATATCTTTTTTTAATAAATAATGAATGATTAAAATTTTAAATTTTCTTTTTTTAAGATTTTGGAATTATTATACACATGCCTCTTTAAAATTTTTTTTAAATACAAATAAAAAAAAATATAATAATAAAAAAAAATTAACAATAATTTTTGTAAAACCACTTAATTATCTAGATCTCTATCCTAAAAATATTAAAAAAAACTTTCTTCAAATATTAAACTCTAATTATAGGATGGGTCCAGTCGGTTTATTTTTAGACCATAAAACAGAATTTGTAATATCTAGTACATATAATGATATATTAATTAATCATAAAAAACAGAAACATAAATTAAATAAATTTCGAATAGAAAACTTAAGATTACAATGGAAAAATAGAAGGGATATAAATAAAATAGATTTTAATAAATATGATTTAGCAATATCATTTGAAGATACAATTTCAAATCGAATAGTTAACAAATTTAAAAAGGTTTTATGGTTTAAAATTTACGAAGATCATAAAAAAAAATTTTATAAAAAAAATCTTTTTTTTAAACCTAAATTTTATGATGGGATTTTAAATCAAACTTTAGGTTTTACTCCATATAGTTTAATTTCTAGAAAACACTCAATTGATTTCTCATATACATTTGGAAATTCTAATTTTTTGAAAAAAATTAAGAAAAATAATTTGAAAAAAATTGATATCATATTAGAGGTAAATCAAGAAAATGAGGTGAAAAAAAAACTTTATGATTTGATAAAAAAAAATTCATTAAGAGATATAAATACTGTACATTTTTTAGATGAAAGTTTAAGCCATAATAAATATGTCTCGAAACTTTCGGAAGGAATTTTTTTTATTGCAACTAACTTAAAGTCTCCTAGGTGGGGTAATTCCCTGTTAGAAGCAGCAATTTGTCAAAATCTAATAATTGGTAATAGAAATCATTTTTGGAATTCACAAATTATTATTAAAGAATTGCATTCACTAAATTTAAATCATGCTTTAAAAATAGTTAATAAATTGAAAAAAAATAAAATTCTTTATAAAAAATTTTTAAAAAAACAAAATGATCTTTTGGATTATTTAAATTATTTTAGACCTTTAGAACAAATTAAAAATTATTCTACTTATATAAAAAGAGATCTTAATATAAATAAAAAAAATTAATTTTTGAAATTTGATGAATTTACAATCTTATCCTTTATTAAATAATTTTATTTTAAAATTAACAATAAATAATATCGTTAATAATTCTTTCTCGACTTTTATATTATTTTTATTTGTACTTAATGGTAACTTTGAAAGTGCAACAGATGTTGCAATCATAGGGGCATTTACTATTTTGATAACTAGGATTTTTTCATTAAACTTAAGAAACATTTTTATTGCAAAGTATAAAAAAAAAAACTTAAATGAATTTATATTTTTAAGATTAATTTTTTCAATTTTATTGTTTTTAATATGCTCTGTTTTGTCTATATTTTATTTAAATGTAAGCAAAATAAGCATCTATTTATTAATTTTTATTTTTGTTATTCAGTGGTCGTTAGAATTAGTTTTGGTCAAGTTTGAATTAGATAAAAATGAAAAAAAAAAATAATAATTTATTAATAATTAATTTATTAACTATTTTATTTTTAATAATTTCTTCTTTTTTAAAGAATTATTATTTATTTGATGAAGTACTTATATTTTATATACTTAGTACTGTTTTTATAGCGATTAACGCTTTACAAATAAGAAAAGTTAATTTTAATTTTATTTTTTATAAAAAATTATTAAAAATTTTTAAAGATAGCTTGTTTACTTACTCTTTTTTTTCATCTTTTTCCTTAAATATTGCCAATTTAATTTGGAGAATTTTAGTAACCTTTTTTGTTGGTAAAACTTTTGGATCAATTATTTTCTTTTTTTATGCGATAGGCTCATTTCCAGGAACAATATTTAATGCTTCATTTGGGCCAACAATGGTTCAAAAAAAATTAAAGTTCAATTTTTTAACAGTTTTTTTTATTTTTTATCTAATTTTTTTATCCTTTGTCTTATATCTATTTTTTATTAATTTTGAGAATGAATTAATTTTATCCACTCAATTTATTAAAAATATAATTATATTTTCAATTTTAGGATCATTCATAATGTTGCTTGCTGTTTATAAAAGACAAAAAATTCTTCAAAAATCCCCATCTTTAAGTAATTCTATATTTTATAAAGATGTTATTGTTTCAGTATTTCTTATTTTATTAATTCCTTTTCTATTTTATCAGGGAGGTTCTGATGCTCTTGCTTTTTCTTATTTTTTTGGATCAATAATTAGTTTATTTATTTATCATCTAAGAAAAATAAAATGAAAAATATTTTGATTATTTCTGAGGTATATAAAAAAGGAGGCGCTGGTAACGCAACAAATAATATTTTTGAATTTTTTAACAAAAATTTTAAAAATGTAAGTTTATTGATACCATTTAAGAACGATAAACAGGAAAATATATATTCTTATTATAATAATTTTTCTAAAATTTCATATTTGTTATTTAAGCTTATTAATAGAATTTTATCTTTCTTTTTAACAAAGAATAAATTCTATTTTTATAATAAATTTTTTGATTTAGGTCTTTTTAATGCAAAAAAAATAAGAGAAAAAATTTATCCTAATAAACCTGATATTATAATTATTTTATGGTTTGAATATATTTTGAATTATAAGGAAATTTTAAAAATTAAAAAAGAGTTTAATGCAGAAATTATATTGTTCCCTTTTGATATGTTTTATTTTACTGGTGGTTGTAGGTATTCTCAGATGTGCACAAATTTCGAAAAAGATTGCAAACAATGCCCGGCTTTAATAAAAATTTTTGACAAACTACCTAATAAAAATTATTTAAATAACAAAAAAATTATTAAAGAAATTATGCCAAAAATTTTCTTACCATCTTCATTTGCAAGTCAGTTTGTTAAGGATACAAATTTTATATCAAATTCAAAAATAGAGACTAAATTAGTAAATTATCCAGTTGAGATTTATAAAAAAAAATCAGTAAGTAATTTGGTAAATAGAATAAAATTTAAGGTAAAAGATAAAAAAATAATTTTTTTAGGAGCTCAAGATTTAAGAGAGTGGCGAAAAGGAATTCATAATTTTGTTAATGTAATTTCTATATTAAATACTAGATTTGAAAAATTTTTTGAAAATTTAGTCTTTATTGTAGTTGGAAAAGACTCTGCAAAAATCTTAAAAGATTTTAAAAAAAATACTATTTGTATTGATAATTTAAAACATAGTGAATTATATGAAATTTATAAAATGTCAGATTTAATAATAATACCATCTTTACAAGAATGGGGATCATTAATGATGAGTGAAGCTATAACTCTAAATAAAGTAGTTTTTGCATTTGACACAGGATCATCAAGAGATCTTATAACTAATAATTATAATGGGTTTATTTTTAGTCCATATGATTATAGTAAAATTGTATCAAGTATATATTCTTATATAAATGATCCTGAAAATTTTTTAAAAAAGAAAAATCCAAATTTGATATCAAGTATGCCTTATAAATATGATGAAGAGAGTTTAAAAATAAATTATCACCATAGTATTTTTAAATGAAAAAAAATATTATTATTACAGGTGGTAACGGTTTTATTGGTCAAAATTTTTTAAAAAAACTTTCTCCAAAAAAATTCAATGTTGTAAATATTGACTGTTTGACCAATGCATCAGACAGACTTGTAAATAAAAAATTTAAATGGGTAAAATTTAAAAAAATTAATCTATGTAATTACAAAAAAATTAAAGATATTTTTCGCTCATTTGACCCAGACTTAGTTGTCAATTTTGCAGCTCACTCTCATGTTGATAATTCAATACTAAATAATAAAGTATTTATGGAAAACATAAATGGTACACACAGTTTATTAGAAAATTCTCTAAAGATTTTTCAAAAAAAAAAAAAAAATTTAAATATTTACAAGTTTCTACCGATGAGGTTTTTGGGTCGATCAAAATAGGAAAATTTAACTCCAAATCCCCATACAGACCTAATTCACCGTATTCAGCATCAAAAGCTGCAAGTGATCATTTAGTCCGTGCTTTCAATAAAACTTACGGTTTGCCAACAACAATTACTTATTCTTGTAACAATTATGGCCCATATCAACATTTAGAAAAGCTTATACCATTAACAATATATTCTTATATGAATAAAAAAAAAATGGGAATTTATGGCAAGGGAAATCAAAAAAGACAATGGATATATGTAGAAGATAATACAGATGCTTTAATGAAAGTTTTAGAAAGCAATTTTAATGGTTCATCATATTGTATTGGATCAAAATATGAAATAGATAACTTAAGCTTAGTTAAAAAAATTCTTAATATACTGCACAAAAAATTTAAAATTAAAAAAAAAATAAATTACTCTGATCATTTAAAATTTGTTAAGGATAGACCAGGACATGATTTAAGATACTTTTTAGAGTATAAAAGTTTTTCAAAAAAATTTAAATGGAGTCAAAATATAAGTATGGATTTAGGCTTAAGAAAGACAGTAGAATGGTTTTTAAGTAATCCCCAATGGATTGAACAAAAAAAATCTAAAGTAATTAAATTTTTTTAAAAGAGTGAAAATTTTTTTTTATTCCAGTATTCTAACAAAATTTACAATTGTTTATTTTTTATTTTTGCCTTTTGCTTTGATTTTAGGAAATTTAACAATTAATTTATTAATTTATTCTTATTCAATTTTTTTATTAATTATAATTATTAATTCACGTCAATGGGATTTAATTAATAAAGACTTTAGGAATTTATTTATTCTAACTTGGATATATTTAATTTTGATAACAATTTTTATTCATGATCAAAGTTTAAAGGGAATTATAAAATCTATTGGTTTTGGGCTAAACTTTATTTTTGCAATTGGATTGGCAATATATCTAAATCAAATTAATTTAAAAATATTTAAAATAATTTCTTTTATATTTATTTCGCTTACGATTTTTATTTATGTTGATTTACTTTATCAGTTTTTAAATCCAGAGTTTAAAGATCTTTTTGGATTTAAAGTAAACACTATTCGTAATTACACTTTATTTGGAAAAGACGTTAATTTACCAATTAGATTAAGTGGACCGTTTAAAAATGAGCTTGTTCCTGGTTTTTTCCTTTCGACATTCGGATTTTTTTCAATTTTTTTCTTTTTTCACTTTAATCATTTTAAAAATAATTATCTTTTTTTAATTTTTATTTTCTTAAATTTTTCATTTGTAATTTTATCTGGTGAAAGAAGTTCAGTCATAATGAGTTTTTTTACACTAATTTGTTTTTTTTTAATTTACGATAAATTTAGATTTAAAAAATTTTACTTTATTTTTGCTATAATAATTATTTTATTATCATTTATAAAGTTTAATCCAGCAACAAATGAAAGATTCAAGGATATAATATTATGGGCAAAAGATGATAATTTTATATTTAAAAATACAGAAACAAATCAAGATTTAAAAGAATATTCAAAAGTTGTCCAAAATTTTTTTAAAACAGACTGGGGAAAACATTACTTTGTTGCTATAAAAATTATAAAAGATGAGCCTTTTTTTGGAAAAGGCATTAGAAGTTTCAGAGAAGAATGTAAAAAGTACGATGAAAAAAGTTGCACTACTCATCCCCATCATTTTATATTAGAAATTCTAAGTGAAACAGGTGTCTTTTTTTTAATATTATATACCTTTTTAATTTTTAAAGTAATTTTATATTATTGGAATTTAAAAGAAAAAAAAAACTATTTTAATTTGGGTTCCTTATTAATTTTTTTATCTTATCTTTTCCCTTTTAGACCGACAGGAGCAATTTTTTCCTCATGGTATGGAAGTTTTTTTTGGATATTATTATCCTTATATATATTTTCATGTATAAACAAAATTGAAGAAAATGAAGAAATTTAATCTAAATTTCTATATCTACTTTTTATTTGCAATATCAAATTTAGTTGTATTTTTTTTCAGCATTAATAAATTTCCAGTAAATAATATAATATTTGTTATTTATTCATTCTTAGTAAATTATTATGTTTTATTTTCATTTAGGAATAAAGCCCTCTTTTTTGAAAAAATATTATCAATATTTATATGGTTAGGTTTTTGGTTTAAATTTAATGTAGTCTTAAATACTTCTGGCTTGTACAGAGAGGGAGTTGGAGATTTTGATTATTCAGAAAAATTGTATAATTTTGGATTACTAGTAGTAATTGTAGCCTTATTAACTTTAATTTTGTGCTCTTATATAAGAGCAAAATTATTTACTTACGAATTCTACCAAAAAAAAATTCAAGAAGAAAATCATAAAGATCTCATTTTTTATAAAAAAAATAAAAAGAAAATATATTTAATATTTATTTTTACTTTTATACTTTTAGCTTATTTAAATTATGAATTTACAATTTATAGAAAAGGGCTAATTTCAAATGAAAATATAAATTTTTTTATTTTAGGAATTTTTAAATGGCTGACAATTTTTGGGCTTTGTTCAATTTCTTCATTTATAATTTTTTATGAAATAAAATTAAAAAAAAATATTTTTCAATCCTTATTAGTCTCTGTTCTAGAGGGATTTATTACGAATATTGGATTTATGAGTAGAGCGATGATTTTTAATCAAATATCTTTAATTTTAGGTCTGAATAAATCAATTAAACTAAACAATAATAAATTTGGATTTACTAATTGGATTAAATATTTGATAATAGTTATTACTTTTTTTGTTTTATCAGTTTATTTAGTAAATATTGAAAGACAAAATACTTATTGGTCAGGAATAAATAAAAATATTTACAATTATGATTTTGAATACAACAGATTTGCATCAGTAAATGAAGATCCTTTACAACTGCAGAAACATTTTTTTTTAAGATTAGAGGATAAATTTTTTACTAATTTTCCACAAATAAAAGAGTTTTCATATTTACTTATAAATCGTTGGGTAGGTTTGGATGCGGTATTCACTGTAGTAAGTGAAAAAGATATTGGATTTGAAATGTTAATAGGTTCTTTTAAAGAAAAATTTAATCCAAAAAAACACTCTTATTATGAAATGAAATTTTTAGATAAAAATGACTATAGTTTTCAAGTAGATAAAAGAAATTATGGTATAATTTTACCTGGATTTATTGCATTCTCATTTTACTCAGGATCATATTTATTGATGATACTAATCATAAGTTTATTGTATCTCGTATCTGCTTCACTTGAAGTTCTAGCTTTTAGGTTATCTAATTATAATTTAGTATTTTCGTCTTTAATAGGCCAGGTTTTGGCTTATAGGTTAATTCATTTTGGATATTTACCCTCACAAAGCTATCTTTTAATTGGATCGATTATTTTAAATATTCTACTTTATTATGGAATAATTAAATATATTAAGAACAGATAATTTATAATGAACATAGTTGGACTAAATTTTTTTCATGCAGATACATCTGCCTCTATAATCAAAGACAATAAAATTATTGCAGCTTCAGAAGAGGAGAGATTTGCAAGAGTAAAACATTTTTCTGGATTTCCAATTCAATCATTAGACTTTTGTTTAAAAGCTTCAAATTTGA
>MDTD01070793.1_pt1 | contig 11388 bp, 10 predicted proteins | sample 811221 | NCBI WGS metagenome assembly MDTD01 (sample SAMN05326646, study PRJNA326480) | marine metagenome | isolation source: seawater | place: Pacific Ocean: South West | collected 2011
CTCGCGAACGGGTCCTGGAAGATCATCTGTACCCGCCGATGGAACCCGCGCGCCGACTGCCGGTTGCGGAGCCCGGCGAGATCGTCGCCGTCGAAGACGATCCGTCCTTGCGTCGGCCGGTAGAGCCCCACGAGACAGCGGGCGACGGTCGACTTGCCGCAGCCCGACTCCCCGACCAGCGCGAAGGTCTCGCCGCGCCGGATCGCGAACGACACGCCGTCCACCGCCTTCAGGATCGCCGATCCGCCGCCCTTGAGCAGACGGGCGAGCAATGACGGCGTCAGGTCGAAATGCCGGGCGAGGCCCCGGACCTCCACCAGGGGACGGTCGGCCTCAGAGCGCAGCACGCGCCGCCTCCTCCTCATAGAGCCAGCACGCGACGCCCCCCTCGAACGCCGGCCGCTGTTCCCGGCAGCGCGGCATCGCCCGCGGGCAGCGGGGATGGAAGGCGCAGCCGGTGGGGATCGAATCGAGCCGCGGCATGGCGCCGTCGATCTGGAACAGCCGTGCGTCCTTGGCATCGGTGCGCGGGATCGAGGCCATCAGCCCGGCGGTATATGGATGCCGCGGCCGCGAGATAACGTCGTGGACCGGGCCGATCTCCACCATCCGCCCGGCATACATCACCGCCACCCGATCCGCGGTCTCGGCCATCACCCCCATGTCGTGGGTGATCAGCAGCACCGCTGCCCCGTGCTCCCGGCAGAGGCGCTTCAGCAGCGCGATGATCTGCGCCTGGACCGAGACGTCGAGCGCCGTAGTCGGCTCGTCGGCGATCACCAGCCGCGGGTTCGCGGCAAGCGCCAGGGCGATCACCACACGCTGGCGCATCCCGCCCGAGAACTGGTGCGGGAAGTCGTCCAGACGCCGTTCGGGCGCCGGAATGCCGACCTCGCGCAGCAGTCCGACCGCCCGGTCACGCGCTTCCCGCTCGCCGAGATCCATATGGGTGCGGATGGTCTCCACGAGCTGGCGACCGATGCTGTAGAGCGGGTCGAGGCTCGTCAGGGGGTCCTGAAACACCGCCCCGATCTTGCGCCCCCGCAGGCGCCGCATCGCCGCCGGCGGCAGGTTATCGATCCTCTCGCCTTCGAGGAGGATCCGACCGCCGGTGATGCGTCCCGGCGGCTCGATCAGGCCGATCACCGCACTTCCCGTCAGCGACTTGCCCGCTCCTGACTCCCCCACCAGCCCCAGCACCTCGCCGGGCTCGATGGCGAAGGAGACGCCGTCGACCGCGAGAAGCCGACCGCGACGGCCTTCGAAGGCGATCGACAGGGTCTCAACCGAGAGCACCGCCATCAGCGGAGCCTCGGGTTGAGGGCGTCACGCAGCCAGTCGCCGAGCAGGTTCACCGACAGCACCAGCAGGACCAGCGCCAGACCGGGGAAGATCGTCATCCACCATTCGCCCGAAAACAGGAAGTCGTTGCCGACCCGGATCAGGGTTCCGAGCGATGGCTCGGTCGGTGGCACCCCGACACCGAGGAAGGAGAGCGTCGCCTCGGTGACGATGGCGATCGCCAGATGGACGGTGGCGATCACCAGCACCGGCCCGGTGACGTTGGGCAGGATGTGGCGGAGCAGGATCATCGCCGGGTGGATGCCGATGACGCGCGCCGCCTGAACGTACTCCTTGGACTTCTCGACCATGGTCGAGCCGCGCACGGTCCGCGCGTAGTTCACCCAGCCGGCAAGACCGATCGCCAGCACCAGCACCGGGATCGCCAGCTCGTCATGGCGCTCGCGCGGCAGAACGCCCCGGAACAGCCCGTCTATCAGCAGCGCGACGAGAATCGCCGGAAAGGTAAGCTGGACGTCGGCCATCCGCATGATGACGGTGTCGAGAAAACCGCCGAAATAGCCGCTCAACAGCCCGAGAACGATACCGATCACGGCCGCCAGAACGACGGAAGCGAAGCCCACCAGCAAGGACAGGCGCGCGCCGTAGAGGATCGCCGAGAGGATATCCCTGCCCTGGTCGTCGGTCCCCAGCGGATAGGCGGCAACACCGTCCTCCGCCCACATCGGCGGCGTAAAGGCGTCGAGCAGGTCGAGCGAGGCGAGATCGAACGGGTTCTGCGGGGCGATCCAGCCGGCGAAGAGAGCGCTGACGATCATCACCAGCGTCACCACCGCCGCGACGATGGTCACCGGCGAACGGAGGAAGCTGTAGGCGATGTCGCTGTCGCCGATGCGGCGAACGGTGGCGCGGAGGCCCGGACGCTGTTCCCCCTCCCAACCCTCCCCCGGAGGGAGAGGGCTAGTGAGAGCGCCAACGTCTCCGCCGCGACGGCCGGTCCCCTCTCCCGCCGGGGGAGGGTCAGGGAGGGGGCCCGGCCCCGCCATCTATGCTCCCCCCGCGGTCGCAGCGCGGGTGCGCTCGACGCGGAGCCGTGGGTCGATCGCCACATAGAGCAGATCGACGATCATGTTGATCAGCACGAAGAACAGCCCGACCAGGACCAGATAAGCCGCCATCACCGGGATATCGACAAACTGGATGGCCTGGAGGAACAGGAGCCCCATGCCCGGCCACTGGAACACGGTCTCGGTGATGATCGCAAAGGCGAGGATCGAGCCGATCTGCAGCCCGGCGATGGTGATCACCGGCACCAGCGTGTTCTTGAGCGCATGGCCGAAATTGATCGCCCGGTCTCGAAGCCCCCGGGCGCGAGCGAACTTGATGAAATCGGTGCGGAGCACCTCCAGCATCTCGGCGCGCACCAGCCGCATGATCAGCGTCATCTGGAAGAGGCCGAGGGTGATCGCCGGCAGGATCAGCGCTTTCAGCCCCTCGACGGTGAGAAAGCCCGTGCTCCACCAGCCGACCTGCACCACCTCGCCGCGGCCGAAGGACGGCAGCCAGCCCAGCCACACCGAGAACACCAGGATCAGCACGATGCCGATCAGGAAGGTCGGCAGCGACACCCCGATCAGCGAGACGGTGAGGAACAGCTTGGCCATCCAGCTTTCGCGGTGGAGGGCACAGTAGACGCCCATCGGAATGCCGAAGCCCAGGGCGAAGACCGCGGCGGCGAAGCTCAGCTCCAGCGTCGCCGGCAGGCGTTCGGCGATCAGCTCCGAGACCGGCCGGGCATGGCGGTAGGAGAGACCGAACTCCCCCTGCACCGCATGGCCGACGAAGCGCGCGAACTGGACGACGACCGAGTCGTTCAAGCCCAACCGCTCGCGCAGCGCCTCGCGCTCCTCAATCGACGTGTTCTGGCCGACGAGATTGTTGATCGGATCACCGACATAGCGGAACAGGCCGAACGCGATCAGCGCGACCGTCAGCATGACGAACGCCGACTGAATCAGGCGCCTGACGACGAAGACCAGCACCGGGCTAACGCGCTCCTGCCGGCAACCGGGCCAACGCCGTCATTGCGAGGAGCGAAGCGACGCGGCAATCCAGCCCTCCGAGCTGCTGGATTGCCTCGCCTTTGGCTCGCAATGACGTGATCCCCGAAGGCAGGAGACTGGTGCGGAAGCTCACTATTGGATCTGCACCCAGCGCAGTTCGAAGATGTTGTCCGCCCGCTGCGACAGGGTAACAGTATCGCGCACCCCCCAGGCGAGCTGTTGCTGGTGGAGCGGGATATAGCCCACGTCTTCCTTCACCAGCGCGAAAGCCTCGGAGAGATGCTCCGAGCGCGCGCCCGAATCCATCTCCGACCCGGCCGATTTCGCCAGCGCGTCGACGTCCGGATTGCTGTAGCCGCCTAGGTTGAACTTTCCCTGGCCGCGCTCGCCGCGGGTCATGATCAGGTTGAACAGCGCGTCATGGGCGTCGACCGTCGCCGGCGTCCAGCCGAGCAGATAGAAGCTGGTGTCGTAGCTCAGCACCTTGGCGAAGTACTTGCTCTTGGTCTGGGCGAGCAGGTTGACGGTGATGCCGATCTTCGCGAGCTGAGCGGCAACCGCCTGGCAGATCGCCTCGTCGTTCACGTAACGGTCGTTGGGGCAGTCCATGCCGATCGTGAAACCGTCCGGGTAGCCCGCTTCCGCCATCAGGGCCTTCGCACCTTTCAGATCGGTCTCCCAGCGGTCGTTGATCGAAGGATCGAAGCCTCGAATGCCGGGGCCGACCATGATGCCGGTCGGCGTCGCGGCGCCGCGCATGATCTTCTTGGCGATCGCATCCTCGTCGATCGCCTTGGCCATCGCCAGCCGCACCCGTTTCTCCTTGAAGGGGTTGGCGTCTGTCACGCTCGACTCCAGCAGCACGTCCCGCGTCTGGTCCATGCCGAGGAAGATCGTGCGAAGCTCGGGACCGCGCAGAAGCTTCAGGCCCGGCGAAGCCTCAATGCGGCGGAAGTCCTGAAGCGGCACCGGATAGGCGAAATCGAGCTCGCCCGAAAGCAGTGCCGCGACCCGGGTCGGGTCGGAGCCGATGGGCGTGAAGATCGCTTCGGTGACGTTGTGCTTGGCGTCGTCCCACCAGTCGGGATTGGGGGCGAGCACCGTGCGAACATCGGGCTCCCGGCTCACCAGCATGAACGGGCCGGTGCCGTTGGCGTGCCGGGAGGCGAAATTCTCGCGACCCGCCCGGATGTCGACCGGATCGGTCGCGTCGTTCGCCTCCGCCCAGCCCCGCGACATCATGCCGATGATGGTCAGCTTGTCGGGGAGCACGGGATCGGGGGTCGAGGTCCGGATCTCGACCGTGTGGTCGTCGACGGCGACGACCTCGTCGATGGTGGCCGCCAGGGAGACGAAGTCCGATCCCTGCTTCTGCATGCGCTCGAACGAGAACACCACGTCGTCCGCCGTGAAGGGCTCTCCGCCGTGGAAATGGACTCCCTGGCGCAAATTGAAGCGCCACACATTCGGCCCGGTCGCCTCCCATTCGGTCGCCAGCGCCGGCTCCAAGGTCAAATCGGCGGCACGCCGGATCAGTGGCTCGTAAATGTTGCTCAGAAAACCGATCGTCATCGATTCGAGCAGGCCATACGGATCCATCATCGCCACGTCGCCCTGGAACGACCATCGGAAGGTCTTAGCGTCGGCTTGGCTGGCAGGAACGGCGAAGACGGTGAGAACGGCGACCGCGAGCGCCGCAACGCCTCGGCTCAGTCGTGGCATGAGAGGGACCTCCGGGCGACGGAAAGGGAAGCTCGTCTTTCATAACACGACGGGTGGATGCTCAGGAACCGCCCCACAGGCCGCCGAAGCTCCGACAAAAGCGTTGACCTGCGAGGATCGCTTCACCCAATCCTCGACCGCCGCCTCGACATCCTGACGGTACGCCATGCCATTTCTGCCGCTTCGCGACGAAAATCCGCTTCGTGTCATTCCCTTCCAGGCCATCACGGTCAGCATCATCGCGGTCTGCGTGCTGGTGTTCCTCTGGCAGATCAGTCTGCCGCCGCGCGAACAGCAGGCGATCGCCTATAGCCTGGGCGCCATCCCTGCGGTCATCCTGGGCACGGCGGAGCTGCCGCCGGAACTGGTGATGGTGCCCGAGATCTTCACCTGGATCACCGCGATGTTCCTCCACGGCGGGGTCATGCATCTCGGCGGTAACATGCTGTATCTCTGGGTTTTCGGCGACAACATCGAGGATTCGATGGGGCATCTCCGCTTCATCGTTTTCTATCTTCTGTGCGGGGTCGTGGCGACGGCGGCGCAAGCCCTGGCCGACCCCACCTCCACTGTTCCGACGATCGGCGCCAGCGGCGCCATTTCGGGGGTGCTCGGCGGCTATCTGGTGCTGCATCCGCAGGTCCGTGTCCTGGTGCTGGTCCTGTTCCGCATCCCTATCCATCTGCCTGCCTTCATCGTTCTCGGCGGCTGGATCGGATTGCAGCTTCTCAACGCCGCGATCGACACCGGCGGCGAAGGCGGCGGCGGCGTTGCCTGGTGGGCCCATATCGGCGGCTTTCTCGCCGGCATGGTCCTCATCGTGTTCTTTCGCCGACGAACCGTGCCGCTGTTCGACCGCGGCGTCCGCCATGGCCCCTGGAACCGGCGTCACTGATCGGACGCCCGGGCTTTCCGGCTTCTACCCTTGCAACGCTGTAGGTGGCGGTTATCTTGGCTCCTTGCCCAGCGCAGGGAGGTGGCGATGACGGTACGGTGGTGGCAGGGAGTTGTCCTGGCGGCCCTGATCGGGGTCGGCGGACCGGCAGCGGCCAAGGATCACGTCAAGGTCGCCTTCATCGGCCCCCTCACCGGCGGCGTGTCGGCGAACGGCCTCGGTGGCCGCAATTCGGCCGACCTCGCGGTCAAGCTGAGGAACGCCGACCCCGATACCAAGTACGACTACGAGCTCCTGGCGCTCGACGACGAGTGCAAGCCCAACATCGGCGTTCAGGTGGCGACCAAGGCCGCCGCCGACCGCGGCGTCATCGCCGGCGTCACCCATTACTGCTCGGCGGTCGCGATCGGGACGGTGGGCGTCTATCACCGCTTCGGCGTTCCGGTCGTGGTGTGGGGCGCGGTGTTGCCGGACATCACCTACGGCAATGACTATCCGGAGATCCACCGGATCAACGGCACGATGATCAACCAGAACGAGGTCGCGGCCGAATTCATGACCGGCCTCGGCTACAAGCGTTGGGTGATCATCCACGACACCACGGACTACGGCAAAGGCCACAACACCTATTTCACCGAGGCCGTGACCGAGGATGGCGGCGAGGTGCTGGCGACCTTCGGCGTCGGCGCCGACCAGCAGGACTTCACCGCCGAGCTGACACAGGCCAAGGCGCTCGACCCCGACGTGATCTATTTCGGCGGGTTGACGCCGCTCGGCGTCCGCATCCGCTCGCAGATGGAGAAGCTCGGCATCGACGCTCAGTTCGAAGGGACCTCCGGGATCATCTCGGACGCTTTCATCGAGGGGCTGGGCGATCTCGCCGAAGGCGTGGTGGCGTTCCGCGAAGGCGCCCCGGTCGAGAAGCTGCCCGGCGGCCAGTACTTCATGGAGCAGTACGCCGCCCAGGGTTACGATCAGGGGCCGGAGGCCTATGGCCCCTTCGCCTTCGCCGCGACGAACCTGGTGCTCGACGCCATCGAGGCGGTGGGCCCGGACCGCAAGAAGGTCACGGCCTATCTCTCCGACATCCACGACCGCGACACCATCGTCGGCAAGGTCTCGTTCGACGACCACGGCCAGAACTCGGTGGCCGTGATCACGAAATACGTCGTCCAGGACGGCCAGTGGATGCCCTGGGAGGACAGCGCCTATGCCGCAGGCGAGCGCCACTTGGCGGGAACGCAGTGACGTGCGGTCTTTCCCCCGCCGCGCCTTCCTCCTTCCCGTCGTTCCCGCGAAGGCGGGAACCCATGGCCGCAGGCGATGCGGTTGCCGGAAAGGCAACGGCGCCGGTCCTGGATGCCCGCCTGCGCGGGCATGACGGAGGAGGAGACGGCTTCGTCGCGATGACGCTTTCCGTCTCGGGTTAGGCTCACCCCATGGACATCGGCCTGATCGGGCAGTTCGTCGTCAACGGCCTCATGCTCGGCATGATGTATGCGCTGGTGGCGGTCGGATTCACGCTGTTCTTCGGCGTGCTCGACGTGATCAAGTTCTCCCATGGCGATGTCCTGATGGTGGGCGCCTTCACCGGTTTCACGGCCTTCCTGGGCCTGGGTGACGTCGGCATCGCCAATCCGCTGGTCCAGATCGTCCTGGTGATGCTGGCGGCGGTCGGCGCCATGGCGCTACTGGGGGCGGCGATCGCCCGCTGGCTGATCCTGCCGCTCAGGAGCGCGCCACCGCTCAACACGCTGCTGGCCACCCTGATGCTCGGCACCGCGCTCAGGGAGGCTGTCCGGCTGTTCTATCCCGACGGGTCGAATCCGAAGCCCTTCCCTGCCCTGCTGCCGACCGAGGCGCTGACCTTCGGCCATTTCACCCTTCGCCTCGACAGCGTCATCCTGTTCGCGGCCGGTGTCGCGGTGATCGTCGGCGTCCACCTGCTGATCAACCGCACCAAGCTCGGCCTTGCGATCCGCGCGGTCGCCCAGGACGAGGAGACCGCGCGGACGATGGGCATCGATTTCGTGATGATCGTCCTCGTCACCTTCGCCTTGGGCTCCGGCATCGCCGCCTTCGCCGGAGTGATGAACGGGCTCTACTACAACGAGATCAATTTCGGCATGGGTCTGCTGCTCGGGGTCATTGGTTTCTCGGCGGCGATCGTCGGCGGGCTCGGCAACATCTACGGCGCGATCCTCGGCGGTTTCCTGTTCGCCGCACTGCAGACCATCGGCGCCGTCGCCCTGCCCTTCGCCAGCGCCTACAAGGACGTCTTCGCCTTCGCGGTCGTCATCGTGCTGATCGCCTGGCGGCCGACGGGTCTGATCGCCGAGAAGACCAGCGAGCGGGTCTGAGGACGAACCTTGGGGCAGGCACTGGCAGCATCGGCGCTCGCCGCCATCATCACCGTCTATGCGGTGGTGATCCTCTCGGTCGAGGACCAGTGGACGGTGATCGCCCTGCTCGCGGCGGGGGTCGTCGTCGCGGCGCTGGCGTCGCGCACCGGCTTCCTGTCGCGCGCCGGAACCACCTTCACCGCTCGTCGCGGCTGGCTGGAATCGAGTGCCGTGGTCGGCGCCCTCGCGGTGATCCTCTACTTCCACCAGGACCACTTCGCCCTGCTGATGATCGCCACGGTGATGATCTATGCGTCGGTGTGCCTGGGGCTCAACATCCAGCTCGGCTTCACCGGTATCCTCAACTTCGCCGGTGCGGCTTTCTTCGGCGTCGGCGCCTATACCGCCGCCCTGCTGACCGACGGGACCGGTGTTCCGCCAGTTGTGATCCTGTTCATCGGCGGTGCCGCGGCGGCGGTCATCGGTTGCCTGCTGATCTGGCCAGTGCTCAGGACCCGCGGGCATTATGCGGCCCTGGTCACCATCGCCTTCGCCATCCTGTTCAAGACCTTCCTCGAGGTGAACGACACCCTGGGCGGCCCGCAGGGGCTGATCGTCGGCGCGTTCTCGCTGTTCGGCTGGTCGTACAACGACCCGATTCCACTGGGCGAGGCCGTCGAACCGTCGTTCTATCTGCCCTATGCCCTCACCGCCCTTGTCCTCCTGGTGCTGGCTTTCGCGCTCACCCGGCGCATCGAGCGGTCGTGGATCGGCGTCAACCTGGACGCGGTCCGGCTGGACGAGACCGCCGCCGCCTGCTTCGGGATCAGTATCGCCCGCTGGAAGATCACCGCCTTCACCATCGGCAACTTCGTCGCCGGGATGGCGGGCGCGCTCTACGGGACGATGATCGGCTTCATCGCGCCCGCGAACTTCTCCTTCTCGGATTCGCTGATCTTCGTCTCGATCGTGCTGCTGGGCGGGCTGGGAAGCGCCTGGGGCATGATCCTCGCCGCCGCCATCGTCGTCGTCCTGCCCGAGAAGCTGCAGGTGATCCAGGAATACCGCTTCCTGCTGTTCTCGGTGGTCGTCATCCTGATCCTCCTGTTCCGCCCCAGCGGACTAATCCCCCGACGCGCCCGCGTCTATTTCCCCGGAAGGTGAGCCATGCCGCGCTTCGCCGCGAATCTGCATTACCTGTTCACTGAAGTGCCGTTCCTCGACCGCATCACCGCCGCCGCCGACGCGGGCTTCAAGGCGGTCGAGTTCCAGGTCCCCTATCACTGGTCGCCGGAAGAGCTCGCCAAGCGGATCGAGGCCAACGACCTCCAGATGGTGCTGTTCGATGCGCCGGTCGGGAACTGGGACGCGGGCGACCGCGGCCTCTCCGCCGTACCGGGCCGCGAGGCGGAGTTCCGAGCCGGCCTGCCGCGGGTCGTCGAGTACGCGCAGGGGATGGGATGCGAACTCGTCCACGTCATGGCGGGCGTCGTCATGGCCGAAGACCGCGAGAAGGCCGAGCGCACCTATGTCGATAACCTGCGGCACGCCGCCGAGATGCTGGCACCGCACGGGGTGCGCGTGGTGATCGAGCCGATCAACCCGGCGCTCGGCATCCCGCAAGGCGCGTCGAGCTACACCACCCAGGGCATGCCCGGCTATTTCCTGAACCACACCAAGGATGCCCGCCGCTACATGGCGGAGGTCGCCCACGACAACCTGTCGCTGCATCTCGACGTCTATCACATGCAGCTTCTCGAGGGGCATCTGGCCGATACCCTCCGCGCCAATATCGACGTCTGCCGTCACGTCCAGATCGCGGGCGTGCCAGGCCGCCACGAACCCGACGTCGGCGAGATCAACTATCCCTTCCTGTTCGACCTCCTGGACGAGCTCGGCTACGAGGGCTGGGTCGGCTGCGAGTACCGGCCGGCCGGCGACACCCGCGCCGGCCTCGGCTGGGCGAAGGCCTACGGGATCGGCTGATGGCGGACGGCCTTCTGGTGCTCGACCGGATGACCATGCGCTTCGGCGGGCTGGTGGCCCTCGATGTGCTGGATCTGGTCGTGCGCCGGGGGGAGATCCTGGGTCTGATCGGCCCCAACGGGTCCGGCAAGACCACCTGCTTCAACGTCGTCACCGGCATCTATGCGCCCAGCGACGGCAAGGTGACCTTCGACGGAGAGGACATCACCGGCGCCTCGCCCCAGCGCATCCACCATGCCGGGATCGCCCGCACCTTCCAGCGCTCGCGCCTCTGCCTCGAACTCTCGATCTTCGACAACATCGCCATCGGCGACCACGCCCAGCTGAACCACGGCCTGTGGTTCAACCTCGTCCGGCGCGGTGCGTTCCGCGCCCAATACGACGAGGCCCGGCGGGCCGCCCATGAGCTGGTCCGCACCTTCGACCCTGCCCTGGCCGAGCGCATGGACGAGCCGGTCGGCAGCTTCCCGATGATCGACCGGCGGCGGATCGAGATCTGCCGGGCGCTGGTCAGCCGCCCTCGCCTGCTGCTGCTCGACGAGCCGTCGGCCGGCATGACCCATGAGGAGACCCGCCAGCTCATGGACGACGTGCTGGCGATGCGCGACCGCATCGACGGTCTTTCCATCGTCATCATCGAGCACGAGATGGGGGTCATCGAGCGCATCACCGACCGCTGCGTGGTGCTGAACTACGGCGAAAAGATCAGCGAAGGCAGCTACCGCGAGATCGCCGCCGACCCGCTGGTCCGCTCCGCCTATCTGGGGGAAGCATGAACGCGGCGGCGGGCCGGCTGGTGGTCGAGAACGTCTTCACCGCCTACGACAAGGCGGACGTGCTGGAGAACGTATCGCTCGCCGTCGAGCCCGGCCGGATCACCTGCCTGCTCGGCGCCAACGGCTCGGGCAAGACGACGCTGATCCGCTCGATCCTCGGCCTGACGCCGCCGAGGGCCGGCAGCATCCGCTTCGACGACACGGAGATCACCAAGCTTCCCACCCATCGCATCATAGGGCGCGGCATCGCCTGCATTCCCGAAGGGCGCAAGCTGTTCCCCAAGCTGACGGTGGAAGAGAAC
>MDTD01133221.1_pt1 | contig 11388 bp, 9 predicted proteins | sample 811221 | NCBI WGS metagenome assembly MDTD01 (sample SAMN05326646, study PRJNA326480) | marine metagenome | isolation source: seawater | place: Pacific Ocean: South West | collected 2011
TAATGTTTAAATGCTTAACTCTAAATTGTTCATCTACTAGGCCATATTTTTTTTGAATTTTTTTAAGATCACTTATGCTCTTAGTAAATAAAGCATCATTTATACTTTTTACTAACTTTAGAACGTTAGGCCCCTTTTCCTTTTTAATAATCTGAATTGCAACCCTTTCAGCTAATTTAAGATCATCACCACTTAAAATAGGCTTTTCGTTGATTTTTTCTAAAATATTATTATCAAGATCCCAAAAAGAAGATAAAAGTTTGGAATCCCTAAAAGACCACTCATTTTTTAATTTTGGAACTAAATCGAATTCACCTTTTGGACCTGGGATTAGAATAATTTTTATTTCTAAACCGCAATGATCTTTAAAATTTTGCAGGAGAGTTAAAAGGAGGTAGCCATGAAAATCCCCTAAGTTATAATAAAAATGAATTTTTTCTTTTTTCAAATTTATATACCGATGGAGGAGTTCTGTGCTATTTTCTACCTTTTCGCTTAAAATGAAATTTATAATTTTTCCTCTTAATCTATCTCTTGTAGACATTTAAAAACCCTATTTAAATTAAACTATATTTCCTTTTATAATATAGTACAAAATTAAAATCTCAACCTAGGTTTATCATGGTCTTTGTTAAAAATGAAAAAAAACGATTTCAAGTCGACAATTTAAAAAAGGAAAGGGCCAATGTCTGTGGCCTCTTTTGGAAAAGTTATGATCAAAAGAACCGTTTCATGGTTGAAAAAATGCTAAAAGAAGAAATTGAGAAAAAAAGTAATAGACTTCTTTTTGATTTATTCTGGAAAGCTGACTCTAAACATTTATTCATTGGCGAAGGTGATCTTCCATTTGATAAAGCTTGTCTTTTAAGATTTACCGATACGAATGATTTGATTAATTTTTTGGAATCTCCTATATTAAATAAATTACAAGAATTTTTTAAAAATAATGGTGATAAGCTTGAAATAATGGTTTTAAAAGAGCGACCATTGCCAAAAGTTTTAAAACTTTTAATTGTGATTTTTAAAGCCCTTGGAAAATTAATCCCATTTTCCAAATTTAAAGGCCAGAAAAAAAATGACTTTGAGAACTTTGGTGGAATTAACCCACGGCTTGATCAGATAAATTCCTTTAAAGATAGTAAGCTAGAAGGTCCATATCATATGATTAATTTTCTTTCCTTTAAAGGAAAACAAGGTTTTAAAGATTATCAGAAGTATGGCCTTGTAGCTTTGAGAGGAGTCATCTTTTTGGGTGGAAGGCTTGCTTTTATAGGTCGGGTTATAAATGATACTGAAGATGAGTGGAATCAGCTTGCTATAATGGAGTATCCAACGATTGATTCATTTATGAATTTGGTTCATATGCCGGGGTATGCTAAGGCAACCTTTTGGAGGGCCAAAGGGCTCTTAAAAACCCTTTTGGTTATTTCTAAACCATCTAATAAATCCTAAAAAACTATTGAATCATTCCATGTAGCTTAAAAGAATTAATGGTATCTCTTAAAGACTCTTCCATAGTTCTATAATCAAAGCCTAGGTGCTCAGTAACTTTTGTCGATATAATTTCTCTTACCTTGCCATGAGCAGGCCCCATGAAGCTAGTCAACATTTTAGCATCCTCTCTAAAGAGAGATAATAAGTGAAAAATAAAAGTTGGCGTATCATGTTTGGGCCACTTTTTACTCAAAGGTAGAAATTCCTCCTTCAATTCTTGTAAAGAGTCTGCCAGATCATAATATCCATTATGAAGAATGTAACGCTCTCCATTTGTTTTAGGGTTTTTAAGTGACTCAACATGAGCGGAGGCCACATCTCTAACATCCACATAGGGAAGGGGTATTTTTCTTTTTGGTAAAGATCCTATTTTTCCTGATACTGCAAAGTAAGGAAAAGATAAACTCAAGGCCCTTATTTTTGGGGATAGAAGAGGCCCAATGACAACTGTTGGGTTAATTGTCGTAAGGTTAAAAGCCTCTTTACCTTTTTGTGATTTGTAAAAATCCCAAGCAAAGAGCTCTGCCTTTGTTTTAGAAACTGGGTAAGCTCCAATTGTTTTTAAAGTTCCTTCTATCTTACTCCATGTTTCCTCTGTAATAGGAGGAGCTTTGAAATTAAATGAGTCGTTCATGGTTCCCTCTGGGAACATAATGGCCGCTGACGAAGACGTCATAACGACCTTTTTAACGACACCGCTTGCCGCTTCTAAAACTGACCTTGTTCCATTAAGTGCTGTTTCAACAATTGAAGTATCATTAAAATAGCTATCTCCCTTAGGAACTGGAGATGCCATATGAATCAAATAGTCACAATCTGAAAGCGCTTCTTTCCAACCTTCATCTTTATCTAAATTTGCTTCGACAAGTTCTATTTTGTGACCAATGAGTCCAAAAATATTATCTTTTTTCAAATCTTCGCATTTTTTGTTTTTAAGGCTTCTTACTGTTCCTCTAACTGTGTAGTTTTTTTCGAGCAAATTTTTAATAACATGGCTTGCGATATATCCAGTTGCGCCTGTAACAAGAACTCTTTCTTTTTTACTATTCATAAATCATCTTTGTATAAATTGTAATTTTGATTCTTTTTAGCTTTTCCTCTTTTTTTCTTCCTCTTCTCTTAAGGCCCTCTTTAAAATTTTACCAACAGGTGTTTTGGGAAGTTCTTCTTTTCTAAACTCAACAATTTTTGGAATCTTATAATTCGTTAGATTTTCTTTGCAAAATGCCCTCAGCTCTTCTTCTGTTAGGTCTTCATCATGCTTGACAACAATAAGTTTAATCGCCTCGCCTGTCGTTTCATCGGGTACACCTATTGCAGCGGCCTCAAAAACCTTTGGGTGTTTTGTAATAACATTTTCAAGCTCCGTTGGATAAACATTAAAACCAGAGACTAGGATCATATCTTTGCCTCTATCGACTATTTTTACATAGCCCCGTGAATCCATATAGGCCATATCACCTGTTCGTAAATACCCGTCTTCGTGAAAAACTTTTTTAGTTTCTTCTTCGTGATTCCAATAGCCTTTCATGACTTGAGGGCCATGAACGCAGATTTCTCCTATTTCTCCTTCTGGTAGCTCAGCACCTTTTTCATCTCTTATTTGAACATCCGTTTCAGGAAGGGGAAGACCCGTCATTCCCGTAAATTCTTTATTATTGATAGGGTTAAAAAGAACGGTGGGGGAGCATTCAGTAAGCCCGTAACCCTCCAAGAGAATTGTCCCTGTATGTTTTTCCCACCTTTTTGCGACAGCTTCTTCGGTGGCCATTCCACCACTGACACAATATTTGAGTTCACTTGTATCAATTTTTGAAAAGTTCGGGTGGTCCATTATTTTCTTAAAAAGGGTGTTGACCCCTGATAAATTTGTGAATTTTATTTTTGTTAAGACTCCAACAAAAGTACCGATGTCTCTTGGGTTTGTAATAAGAACGTTGACTCCCCCAATGATCAGTGTACAAAAGCAAATTGCAACAAGGGAAAAGATATGACTGAGAGGGAGTGCATTGATAACGATTTCTTTACCTACTTCAGCTTTAAACTCGTACCAATTGAGACTTTGTTGGATATTAGCAATAATATTTCTATGGGTAAGTATTGCGCCCTTGGAAACTCCAGTTGTACCACCCGTATATTGAAGAAAAGCATTACAATCTTGAGAAATAGAAGGTCGTTCAAATTGTGGGCTCGTATTTTTAAGAGTGTCTTTAAACCAAATAACGTTAGGGATATTCCATTTTGGGACCATTTTTTTTATATATTTGATAGCACTATTTATAATAAAACCTTTTGGAAAGGGAAGAAGGTCACCTAGTTTTGTGCAAATGACATGTTCTACGGCCGTTTTTGAAAGACAGGTTTCAAGTGTTTTCATGGCCGGTTCCCAGGCGAAAATGGCCCTTACTCCAGCATCATTAAGTTGGTATTCCAATTCTCTAGGTGTGTAGAGGGGGTTTACATTAACAACAACAAGACCTGCTTTTAAAATAGCAAAAAGGCAGAGAGGATATTGGAGGCAATTGGGCATCATTATAGCAACACGGTCGCCTTTATTTAACTTGAGCTCATTTGTAAGGTAATTGGCAAGTCTATTACTTTGTTCATCAGTCTCACGAAAGGTCATGGCATGATTCATACTGATAAAGGCATCTTTTTCTGGGAATTTTTGAAATATTTCATCAAATAAATGCGGAAGATTCTGATATTTGTCTAGATCTACCTCTTTTTTTACTTCTTTATCGTATGATTGGTACCACTTTCTTTCCATATTTCCCACCGAGCTATTTATTTTATTTAACACCTTTTTCAGATAACTTATTGAATGCTATATTATACCTTAAAAAAAAAATTTAATAAGCTTAAACGGCCGCTTTTCGAAATTATAGATAAGCAAAGAGGAAAATTTGGAAGCAAAGAAAAAGTTATCCAAGAAGAAAAATATATTTGGTGTATGTAACCTTTGTGAAGCCATTTGTGGAATTGAGTATCAGGTATTTCAAAATAAGATTCAAACACTGAAAGGTGATCCAAAAGATCCTCTTTCGAAGGGACATCTTTGCCCCAAGGCTTTTGGTTTAAAGGACGTTTATGAAGATCCTGATAGAATTAAAAGGCCCATGAAAAGATCAAAGGATAGTTGGACAGAAATTTCATGGGATGAAGCTTTAGATAGAACTGCCTTTTCTTTGAAAAAGGTAATTAAAAAGTATGGCCCTGATGCCGTTGCCACTTATCGGGGCAATCCAAATGTCCACAATTTAGACGCTATGTTGTACGGGACACAGTTTATAAAGTCTATAGGAAGCAAAAACCGTTTTTCGGCATCAACCGTGGATCAAATTCCTCATCAACTTGTGGCCCATTTTATGTTCGGCCACCAACTAATGATACCCATTCCAGATATTTCGAGAACACAGTATTTTTTAATCCTAGGTGGGAATCCCATGGCTTCAAATGGAAGTTTAATGACTTCCCCAGACATTTTTAATCATTTAAAAAATATAAAAGACCGCGGTGGAAAAGTTGTAGTTATTGACCCGCGGTTCACAGAGACTTCGGAAGTTGCAAGTGAACATCACTATATTAAACCTGGAACTGATGCAGTTCTTCTTTTGGGGCTTCTTCACCTTCTTTTTCGAGAGGACAGGGTGAAGTTGGGCAAGTTATCTAAATTTACCAGGAGAATTGAAAAAGTTGAAAAAATGGTCCGGGATTATAATCCTGCCTTTGTTTCTGAACATACGGGGATTAGTGAAGAAAGCATATTAAAGTTATTTTTTGACTTCACTGCTTTTCCAAAAGCAGTCTGTTATGGAAGAATTGGTGTGTCTACGCAACCTTTTGGATCTCTATGCCATTGGCTTATTAATTCTTTCAATATTTTAACAGGCAACCTTGATAGTGAGGGAGGCGCTATGTTTCCCTTGCCTGCTTTTGATGTGCATAAGTTTGTAGGAGCAGGAGGTTATAACAGGTACCAAAGCCGAGTAGAGCTTTTACCTGAGGTCTGTGGTGAATTTCCTGTGGCCACTTTAATAACTGAGATGAAAACTATGGGACAAGGACAAGTGAAGTCTTTAATGACTTTTGCAGGTAACCCTGTTTTGTCTACGCCCAATGGAAAAACTCTTGAAAGTCATCTGAAGAAATTAGACTTTATGGCCTCTGTTGACTTTTATATGAATGAAACGACCCGGCATTCGCATATAATTTTACCTCCCACACATTTTTTACAGTCACCCCACTATGACATAATTTTTAATAACTTTGCCATTCGAAATACGGCGAAATTTAGTCCTCAGGTACTATTAAGAAAAAAAGGTTCATTAACAGAAGGACAAATTTTAAAGGAACTTCAATGGAGGATGGAAAAGGGAAACATCTTTCAGAATATTAGGGCTTTTTTCAGAAAGAAAGTAAGGGACTTTATGACATCCCAAAGGATAATAGATCTTGCGCTAAGAACTGGCCCCTATGGTATGTTTGGTATAAAGAAATTTAAAATGAATCTGACTTTGAAAAAAGTTAAAAAAGAACTTCATGGGTTAGACCTTGGTCCTTTGAAGCCTGTTTTACCTTGGCGGATTCACAGACCTTCAAAGAAAATAAATATAGCCCCCTTTATTCTTTTAAAAGATGAAAAAAGGCTGAAAAAATATTTGAAAAAGAAAATCGGAGATGATGAGCTTTATCTAATCGGTAGACGTCATATTAGGAGCAATAACTCTTGGATGCATAATTCAGAGAGGCTTATTAAGGGAAAAGATAGGTGTATACTTCTTATGAATCCTGAAGATGCCAAAAAAAGAAAATTGGGCGATGGAGAAATTGTAAAAATTACCTCAAAGACAGGTTCAATTGAGGTCCCACTTGAGGTTTCTGAAGATATTTTGAGAGGAGTTGTTTCATTACCTCATGGGTATGGCCATGACAAAGAAGGAATTAGATTGAGGGTTGCTAAAGAAAATCATGGTGTCAGCATAAATGATTTGACAAGTGACCTCGAGAGAGATGAGGTCTCCGGAAATGCTGCTTTCACGACAACAAGAGTTAAAATTACTCCAGTAAATTGAAAAAAAATAAAAAAATAAAGAAAAAAAGAGGGAGTTTAGGATGAAATTTAATTTTAAAATTCAAATTAAGTATCTATTGTTCTTTTTATTTTCAAATCTTATAATTTTGGAATCCTATTCAATTGAATCTCTTAAATGGTATACAGAAGACTATCCACCTTTTAATTACCGTAGCGCGGATGGGAAGATGAATTCTGGTATAGCAATTGAGCTTCTTGAAGCGACTCATAGGAATCTCTATAAAAAAGGAAAGATTAATAAGTCAGTATCTAGAAAAAACTATCGGCTTGTTCCATGGCAAAGGGCCTATAATAAGGCTTTAAAGAAAGGTCGAAAAAATGTTGTTTTTTCAACAACAAGGACTGAGGAAAGAGAAAAATTATTTAAATGGTTTGGACCCATCGCTAGTAACAAAAACGTTTTATTCGCCCTAAAGGGGCAGGCAAAATTGAAAAAAGAAAATATAAAAAGAGCCATTCAACAAGGTAAAGTTACAGGGATCAGGGGAGATGTCGGATTAAATTACGTATCCAGCAAAATAGGGGTATCAGAAAAATACTTTGTCATTGCCAATAGCGCAGATGCAATGTTTAGACTTTTAAAAAGGAGAAGGGTTAAGTTTATGTCTTATGGTGAATTAACAACTTTTCACTTAATTAAAAAACTTAATTTAAAGTTGAGTGATTTTGAAGTAGTTTATACATTAGCGGAAAGTGAGCTTTGGTATGCTGTAAATAAGTCAGTTTCAGATAGGACTGTGAAAATATACCAGGAATCTTTGGAGGATGCTAAAAATAAGAATTTAAAATTAAAAAATAAATTGAAAAAAGATTTTAATTTAAATATTGAAGAAACAAAGTTAAAAAATAGCTTGTTTTCTGAAAAAAATTGTCCCCATAAAAAGGTTGCTTGTGGCAGATGGTAAGAATAATTAAGTAGAAGTAAAAGAATGAAAAAAAAGATTATAAAATTAAACCTTTCCATCTTTTTTGTTTTTTTTATTTTTACGTCTCTTTTTTTATTTCGTAATGACCTCCTTCAATTACCTGCCAAATTAATTGAAAAAAGATCTGCTTTAAGTGAAAAGGGTCAGGTGGGAATTATATTGATGGGAGGTTTTTATGACCGTTCAGTGCAAATGGCAAAGTTGTATAAAAAAAAATGGGTTAAAAAGATTATTTATGCTGAAGCTGAGATTGGGAAAGCAGAGGCATTGGGGATCGGTTTATCTCAGGGTCAGATGGTGGATAAGATGCTAGACCATCTGGAAGTGCCAAAGGAAGATCGCATTTTTATTCAGAAAACGAGAAATACTTCAACATTTGATGAAGCAAAAGTTCTTTTATTGGCAATAAAAGAAAGATTTCCAAATGCGAAAAAAGTTATTTTAGTGACAAGTTGGTACCACTCTAGCCGCGCCGAGTGGATTTTTAAAAAAGTTAATTCATTTGGGATTGAAATAATATCTGTGCCAAATGAAATGCCTAAAAATTGGTGGGAGAAAGAAGCTGCCTTTTTAAGCGTTTTTAATGAATACTTGAAATGGGTTTATTACTTATTAAATTATTAAAAAGATTTTAAAATAAGAGGAGTTGGAGATGATAAACTTTATGGAATTACTTGGGCAATTTATCCTCTTTTTCGCTAAAGTTGGGACTTTAGTTATTGGTTTGCTTATTCTTTTCGCTGGAATTGCAATAATTTCAAGAAAGAAAAAACCTAAACAAGGAACTTTAGAAATAAAAAATTTAAATAACCGGTTTCAAGAAGTTAAAGAATCTCTTCAGGCAGAGGTTTTTACAAAAGAAGAGATAAAGACTTATCAAAAAGAAAAAAAGGAAAAAGTTAAATTAGCAAAAAAAAAGACAGGAGAAGAAAGACCAAGGCTTTTTGTTCTTAATTTCCAAGGTGATATGAGGGCAAAAGAAGCAGCATCACTAAGGGAAGAGGTAACAGCTCTTTTGACATTAATAAGAGAAAAGGACGAGGTTTTTGTTCATTTAGAAAGTCCTGGAGGAATAGTTCCTGGTTATGGTCTCGCTGCAGGACAATTGAAAAGGCTTCGAGATAGAAAAATTCCTTTGATTATATCCATTGACAAAGTGGCTGCAAGTGGAGGTTATATGATGGCCTGTCAGGGAAGCAAAATTTTAGCCTCACCCTTTGCCATTGTAGGTTCTATTGGGGTTTTGGCCCAAATTCCAAATTTTAATAAAGTTTTAAAGAAAAACGATATTGAATTTGAACAAATAACGGGAGGTGAGTTTAAAAGGACCTTAACCATGTTTGGTGAAAATACAGATAAGGCACGGGAAAAATTCCAAATTGAAGTCGACGAAACTCATAGATTATTTAAATCATTTGTGAAAGATGCAAGACCACAGTTAGATCTAGAGAAGGTTGCTACAGGTGAACATTGGTATGGGACTCAGGCCTTAGATCTTAACTTAATTGACGAAATTATAACAAGTGACGATTATCTTCTCTCTAAGTATGAAACTCATGATATTTTTGAATTGTGTTATGTAAAAGAATCCAAAGGGCTTTTCCAAAAGTTAAGCGCTAATATTTCTTCAAAAATAGATGACTTTTTTTATGGAAGAGTGTTGTAGGATATGGGAAGTAAAACTATTAAGACTACGAAAATTAGCCGGTTAACAAAAATGGGAACCACCTTGGCAAAAGCCACGGGAAAGTTCTTTGTCAAAAAAACTTTTGATAGGACTGTAAAAGAAGCAAAAGATTTAAAAGTTAAAATCGATGTTGCCAAAGATATTGTTCAGTCTATGGGAGAGTTGAAAGGGGCCTTCATGAAAATGGGCCAAATGTTATCGATTAGTGATGACTTAATTTTACCACCAGAAATTTCGGACCTCTTTAAAGAGCTTCAAAAAGATGCACCACCTATGCCCCGATCTGACTTAGACAAGGTTTTTCTAAAGAACTTTGGAAAAATACCTGAAGGTTTATTTAAGTCCTTTGATAGAGTGCCACTGGCCGCAGCGAGTATTGGTCAAGTTCATAAAGCTGTCCTTCCCTCTGGTGAGGATGTTGCTATTAAAGTTCAATACCCAAATATATTGAAGGCGACTCAAAATGACTTTAAAAATATAGATCAAATTAAAAAGTTTTTCTCCTTAATCTTTCCAGATATCATTGATGTGACAAATTTAGTTAAGGAAATGAAAAGGTCTGTGCTTCAGGAATGTGATTATGTAAAAGAAAGAAAAGAAATGTTAAAATTTAGGAACTCTTTTGAGAAGGAGTTTCCCAATATCCATGTCCCGAGGACATTTGAAACTTTTTGTTCAGACTCTATTTTGACAATGGAGTTTCTCGATGGAGACGACTTTGAAGAGACTCTAAAATATTCTCAAGAAGAACGAGACTTTTTAGGGCAATTACTTTTCGATTCTTATATTTATTCTCTTTTTAGGGAAAGAAAAATTCACTCTGATCCACAAAATGGAAATTATTTTTTTTCAAGAAAAAATATCAAACTTTTAGATTATGGCAGTACAAGGGAGTTTTCTCTAAGCTTTGTTAAGAGGTACGCAGCAATACTTTTGGCAATGGAAGAGGATGACTATTCTTTATACAAAAAGGTTATTATTGATCTCGGTGTTTTTTTGGAAACTGATTCAGAAGACATCTTTCAAAGCCATTTCCAATTAATTAAAGAAACTTATAACCCTTATACTAAAGAAGGATCTTACCCCCTTTTAGAAGTGAATCCATTTTTAAAAGTTAAAGATTTCATAAAAACAATTGATCTTAAAAAAAGAAAATTTCCAAGGGAAGAGTTCTTTTTGTTGGATCGTTCTACGTTAGGACTTTTTCTTAAATTAAGACGTTGGGGCTCTCGAGTCAATTGGGTTCGCGCCATGAAAAAATATCGTGGACCTCTTGATGAAGAAATTAGGCTTAATGGCTTTGATTAATTTGACAATTTTACCTTAACATTTATAACCTAAACTTTTAAATAAATTAAGATTTGAAAGAGTGAGGTTATCTTATGGTAAGGGCATTTCTAATTTTTTCTTTTGTTTTAAGTTTCATTACTGCAGGTTTTTCTAATGACATTGTGGACCCTATTGGTGAAAAAAGCGACATGGTTTTAATCAAGGATAGGGCCAGAACAACAAGTATGATTAAAAAGGGTCATGGCTTTTTTGAGGTGAAGGGTTTATTTGATTCTGAGAAAGGTGAAGAGTACCAAATAGACTATTCTTTTAAAATAAATGTCTCTTTTTATGGTGATAGGGGTGGCGTTATTACTCTAATGGTCCCTAAGAGTTACTTCGGAGATTCCTTTTGGGGGCAGGTTCGTAGAGGTGTTGTTGAAACCTCAAACTTAAAAATAAAATTGGAAGATATCAAAGATAGGGTTGAACACAACGGGATAACCTATGAAGAGTGTCCAGTTTTAAAAATTTATGATGTTAAGGGAAAGGATGAAAAAAATCTGAAAGACCTTATTGCGTTTAGAGCACTTGAACTGGGTATTCTCAATGAAAAAAATCTCTCATCTGAGGAAGTTCAAGATTTGGAAGCTTCTATAGTAACCCATTCCTCGGTTCCAGCTTTAGGTGTTTTAAAAATGAATATTACAGGAAAAGTTCGTAACTACAAAATAAAAATGGGATTTGACCTAAAGTAAGCATTAGGTCTTTAAAATTTTAAGGGCCCTGGCTTTTATAACCAGGGCCCTTAGTCAACATATCAAGCTAAAAAGTCATGAGAAAATCGAATTGCAATAGGCAAAGATAGAGTTCCTTTTTTTTCGAACCTTTTTTTTTTAGAATGTAATGAGATATAA
>MDTD01147885.1_pt1 | contig 11388 bp, 10 predicted proteins | sample 811221 | NCBI WGS metagenome assembly MDTD01 (sample SAMN05326646, study PRJNA326480) | marine metagenome | isolation source: seawater | place: Pacific Ocean: South West | collected 2011
CTTCAATTGAAATAAATATATTTTATTTTTTATTAAATTTATTTTTTTTAATAGCATTTATCAACTTTATTAATTTTATTGATGGTAGCGATGGAAATTTATTATTATTCGTATTTTTTATATTTTTTTGTTTAGTATTAAAACTGTTCTCTAGTTCTTTAATTGATAAATATATTTATTTAATTTATTTTTTCCCTTTTTTAATTGTTTTTTACTTTTTTAATATAAGAAAAAAAATTTTTTTAGGAGATAGTGGTAGTATTTTTCTAAGTGTTTTTTTAATATTAAATTTAAATTATTTTGTTGGTAAAGGAATTATCCAAATTTATGACATATTTATAATTTCCTCTTATTTCATTATTGACATGATTTTAACGTTTAGTTTAAGAATTTATTATTATGGCTTTAATTCATTTAAAGCTCATAGGGATCATGCATATCAAAATTATTGTCATATAAATAGGGATCATAAAAAGTTTAATTTTTATATGTGTATTTATAATTTTGTATATATTTTTCCGTTATACTTATTATTTTTAAATAATTATATTGATTTTTTAATAGCATTTATATTTTGTCTTATTCCACCAATATTTTTTGTTATAAAATATTCTCCATTAATTAAAAAAAAAAATGATTAATGAATTAAATAAAAAAAATAAGTTTTATCTTAACGACTTATATTTTTATTTTTTTATATTCTTTATAATATTTATAATATTTAGAATAATTTTACCTTATGCTGATGAACCTGATTATTACCACAGGTACACAATGTATTTATTTAATTTAGATAAATTTCACCTTTATCAAAATGATTTTAATCAATCCCTAACATGTAATTCGATTTTTTTAGAGTCTGGGTTATTTAGTATTTATTCAAAAATATCACCTTATTTCTGCAATAATAAATTAGAAGATGTAATTGAGAGAATTTTTATTGCCTTTATATTAACTGTAATTTATTTTTCATTTATCTTTGTTTTATTTAAAAACGTTAAAATATTAAAACTTCTCAATTTAAATATTGAATATAATAATTTAAATTTACACATATTTTTTTGTAGTTTGATTTATCCAACAGTAATTTATTATTTGGGTACAAGATCAAATGAGGTATTTTTATTTTATTTAGTATTATTATTTTTCTTGGTATGGAGGAATTACATAATTTCATATTTATTAGGATTTTTATCAATGATTATAGAGTTTGGTAATGGAGGAATATTTTTTTTATTTATAAATTTTTTTTATTTATTTAGGTTTTCACTAAATTTTTTAAGCCTTAAAAGATTACTAACATCAATATTTTTTTTAATTTTAATTTTGCTCGTTTACGACAGACAAATACAACACTATTTATCAGTTTTATTTATGCAGTCAGACATAGATTTTTTTCAAAATATTTCAAGATGGGTTTTGGAGCAAGAAAAGAATTTTCTTGTTCCAAACTACTTTAAATTAATTATTACTTACTTCTCATTTGTGTTTTTAACCCCAGGTTTTTTAAAATCTTTGATTTTATTAATTTTGGTAACAATTGTAATAATTTACTCACTTGGACTAGCAACAGGATACTTTAGAAACAATAGATTTAAAAAATTAAAAAAAATAAGTTTTTTTAATGATTGTTTAATAAACACTTATGCCTGTCTGGCATTTATTTTATTAGTGGTTTTAATCTTTCCAACCCACTCTTATATTAGATATTATATTTTTATTTACCCTTTTGTATTCTCAGCTTTTTTTTTAACAATTGGACCACGTAAAACTATTTATCTTTCTTTGTTTGGTTCAATTGCAGTAATTGCTGAAACATCAATTTATAGGATTTTATTTTATATCTTATGAAAAAGATCTGTGTAATTTTAGCCTCATATAATGGTTCAAAGTGGATTAAAAAACAAATTAAAAGTATTTTGAGTCAGGAAAAAGTAATAATTGATTTATTTATTAATGATGACTGTTCAAAAGATAATACTTTAGAAATTTTAAAAGATATTTCCAAAAATAAAAAAAATATTTTTATAAATAAAAGTAAAAAAAATAGTGGTTCAGCAGGTCAAAATTTTATTAATTTAATTTTAAAAATTGATTTTAAAAAATATGACTATATTTCTTTTTCAGATCAAGATGATTTATGGGAAAAAAATAAACTTAGAAGAGCAATTTTAATGATTAATAAATTAAATGTAGATTGTTATTCAAGCGATGTTACTATTTTATTTAAAAATGGCAAAACAGCATATTTAAAAAAATCACAAAATCAAAAAAAATTTGATTTCCTTTTTGAAGGAGGGGGTCCCGGTTCAACTTTCGTAATGAATAAAAAATTTATGATTAATTTAAAAAATAACTTAAAAACAAATATTAAAGTTGCGAAAAAAATTATATTTCATGATTGGTATATATACTTCTTTGCAAGAATAAACAGATATAAATGGTTTATTGATAATTTCTCTGGTTTGAAATACAGACAACATGAAAAAAATGAACTTGGCGCAAACGTAAACTTTAAAACGAAATTAATTAGATTAAAATACATTTTAAGTCAAAATTTTTTTAATCAATTAAAATATTTTTTTTTATTGAACAAAGACCAAAAAAAAAATTATCAGTTTTTATTTAGCATGAATAAATTAAATACTTTCTTTTTTATTATTAAAAATTTTCATTCATTTAGAAGAAAGAACACCGAAAAAATTGCATGTTTTTTTATATTATTAATTATTTTAATTAGAAGGAAAAAATTAGTTTGATAAAAAATCTAATACTTATAGGTCATGGTAGTCATACCAAAAAAAGACTTTTACCATCAATTAAACAAACAAAATTGAAATTATTAAGTATTGTAAAAAAAAAAAATGTTTTTTTTGATTTAAATGCATTACCAATATCTGATAAAGAAACAATTTCATATATCTGCACTCCACCTGATACACATCATCAATTAATAACTTTTTTGCTTAAAAAAAAGTCGAATGTAATTGTAGAAAAGCCCGCAATTCTAAAAAGAACACAATATTCAATAATTGAAAAAATTCTTTCTAAAAATAAGAAATTAATTTTTTTAGAAAATATTATGTATATTTATTCAAAAATTTTTAAAAAGTTTGAAAATTATTGGCGTAATAATAAAAACAAAATTGAAACTATAGATATAAATTTCTTAATTCCTGATTTTTTTAATCTTGGTTTTAGAAAAAAAAGCCTCGACAAATACTTGGTACTTCATGATGTAGGTATTTATCCATTATCGATAATAAATTTTTTAAATATTAAAGTTAATCAAATTAAAATTATAAAAAAAAAATATAAAAAAAACAAACTTAAACAAATTAATATAAGATTAATATCTAATAAATTAATTATAAATATAAATATTGGGGAAAACAAAATATATCAAAATAATTTAGTAATTTCTAATTCAATGGGATTAAAAATATCTTTTGATAAAATTTTTTCTGGTATAGCAATTAAAAAGGAAATTATTTACCAGAATGGAAGTAAAATTAAAAAAAAAATTTCAATTATAGATCACGATTGTTTTAAATTTTTTTTAAGTATGAATGTTAAGAAATTAAGAAGTATTAGAAAAAGAAATTTATCTATGATTAAAAAAAATATATATTTATTTGATAAAATTAAATCAAAAATTAATTCTAATTAATTTAAATGCTTCACAAAAAATTTTATTATTTTGACTTCCTCTGAATGATGCCAAACCCCTAATTGCTTGCTTATTTCTAGTTTTGTTATTTTTAATTTGTGAAGAGTATTTTAATAAAGCCTTTTCTTTAAATTTATATTCTTTAGAAATATCAATAAATACGTCTGGTACAAAATTGGGCTCTATATAATTCGCATTCCAATGAGTTTCAGATAAAGTTTCGTACGCAAGTACCATTTTAAGTTTGCTTTTAACTTTTGGTCTAGTACCAACCATACATGCATCAAATACTAATCTGTGATCAATATGTCTATCAGGAAAAGGTATAAAAATTGCATCTGGATTAACTGAATTAATAATTTTACTAATACTTCTGTTAAAATCTGCAATTGGTTCTTCATTAAATTTTGTTGCAACTTTTTTTAAAAAATATATTTTTTTTATACCAAGAATTTTACTTGCTTTTTTACATTCATTTTCAGTTTTTTTATATTCACCTAAAGAATATAAAGGAGGTAAATGTCCTCCAACAACAAGCAATTGTACATTTGCATTTAATTTTTTTAATTTTTTTATTGTCCCTCCAGCACCTAGAGTTTCATCATCTGGGTGTGGTGCTACAACTAAAACATTTTTAAAATATTTTAACATATTTTTTAAATCAATTTAAATTTTGGTAATGGAACTATTAATTTAATATTTTTATCAATCTTTAATATTTTTTTTTGTATGTCATTAGCAAAATTCCATGCAAAAATAATAACATATTTTGGCTTTAATTTAAAAATTTTATTAGTACTTAATATTTTTTTTCCATAAAATGGTATGAATTTATTTTGTTTCAGTAAATTATCCTCAAAAATTAATTTTAATTTATCTTTTGGAAGATTAAGGAGTTTTAAAAATAAAATAATTTTTGTAGGTGAGCCATATCCAAATAAATTTTCTTTGAAGGAGATTTTTAAAATTTTATTTCTCACATCCTGCATCAAAAACTTAATTTTTTTTTCCCAACTTCTTATAAAAATCTTATTGTAAAGAAATGTTTTTTTCTCTTTTTTTAGGAAAATGTTAACTTTTTTTGAAATGGTTCTTTTCAAATCTTTTTTACACAAAACTCTCAGAGAACCTCCTTGAATTTTCACTACATTTATATCAACAACAGAAAAACCAATTTTTTTAAGAAATTTTACCAAAGGATTAGCATGATGATAATCCAGGTGTTCATGATAAACTGTATCGAAGTAATTATTTTTAATTACTTCTCTGAAGTAACCTATTTCAAAGCAAAAATATCCGTTTTCTTTTAAAATAAAAAAAATGTTTTCAAAAATAGATTTAAGATCGTCTACATGTGCAAGAGTATTATGACTTGTTACAAAATCTACTTTGCCGTACTTTTTTAAAATATTTTTTGATATCGTTTTATTAAAAAAACCATTTATAGATTTTATACCTTTTGAATTTGCGACTTGACATGGTTTTTTAGCCGGATCTATTCCCAATACATTCATATTCTTCCTTTTAAAATTCATTAAGCATGTCCCATCATTTGATCCAATATCAATTATAATATTTTTTTTTACCAATTTTGCTTTTTTAATGGCATATTTTGAATATTTTTTTAAATGTGCAACCATGCTATTTCCAGTACCGCTTAAATAAGTGTAATTTTTCGCATAAAGAATTTTTGGATTTACAGAATATCCAAGTTGAAAATGATTACAACTTTTGCAGTTATTTAAAATTAATGGATATTTTTTTGCTTTAAAACTTTTTTTTTTGCTGTTTAATAAATTATTCCCTAGAGGTATTTTTCCAAAATTTATAACTTTAATTATATTGCTAGAGTTGCAGAGCCTACATCGGTTAATTTTTTTTCCGTGCATTTCTAATCATTTTTTTAACATTACCCTTATTTATAAAATTAACTCTCGTTGTATCATTTTCATAAGTCAATTGATCTCTAGGATTTTTACTTGATACTATAAGTGTAGTTTTTTTTGGGAAAAATGTAGTATGAATTTCATTTGGAGGAGTAAAAATAAGTTCATTTTTTTTTACTTTTATATAATTAACTTTCTTAGAATTTACTTTTTTAAAGAAATAGTCAATTTCTCCTTTTAGAACATACATTATATGATAATCTTTTTTATGAAAATGATTAGATCTTATTGAATTTTTGTTACAATCAATTATTGATACATTTTTACACGGTATGTCACAAATAGATAGAATTGATCCTCTAGTATCTTTATCTCTTAGATTCGTCTTTACTTTGAAACTATTTTTTTTTTTAAGTATATTCTTCATTCAAAAATGCTAGTAAACCATAAACTTTAAAATGGCAACATTTATATCGAATTTGTTAAATTTAAAAAGCTTTCATAGGAAAATTATTTTATTTTTTTTTGATAATTTTCTTTGTTTAGCAGCATTCTTTATCGCTTTTTATTTAAGAGTAGATTTATTTTTTATAAATGAAATACAAAATCAAATTACATCTTTTTTAATTTTATATATAATTTTTATAATTTTAAGTTTTACTTTTTCGTTTTACCAACCTTTATCAAGGTATTACGATTTACTTAATATTTTTAAAATCATTTTAGTTTTCGTTTTATATATGATTTTAGCTACATTAATATTTGACTATTTCATAATTCATGGAATACCAAGATCTATAGGAATTCTTCATCCATTAATTTTCTTGATTTTATTTATTTCATCAAGAGCATTAATTGTTTTTACATTAGGTAATATAAATTTTCAAAAACAAAAAAATGCAATTATTTTTTGTCATTTTAAAAATATAGAATTTCTTAAAAATTCATTAAAATCTTATAATATTTTGTTTTTTATAGTAGATGACAATGAATATGATACTAGAATGATTGGTAACACTTCGATTAAATCATTTTCTAAAATACAAAAATTTGATTTTAAAAATAAAATTGATGTACTTTTTATTGAGCAATCTTTAAACACTGAAAAATTTAGAAAAAAATTACAAAAGAATTTTGTTAATAGAAAAAATTTATCTATAAAAATTATTCCAAAGCCTGAAAATTTTTTAGATTATCAGTTTAATGAAGATGTTAAAAATATTAAAATATTTAAAAAAAAAATCAGTTATTCTTTTAAGAAATTAGAAAAAAGACTATTTAACTCAATAGTTATGATAACTGGTTCTGGAGGATCTATTGGATCTGAGTTAGTAAAAGAAATATTAAAATTAAATCCAAAAAAAGTGTTGCTAATAGACAATTCTGAGTACAATCTTTATAGACTGCTGGAAGATTTATCATATCTAAAATCTGAAATTAAATATAAAACTGAAATTGAACATTTTTTAGTTTCTGTTTCAAATTATAAAAAAATTGAAGATATAGGTTTAAGAAATAATCCAGATTATATATTTCACTGCGCAGCATTTAAACATGTGCCGCTTGTAGAAAATAATATAATTGAGTCATTGGAAAATAATTTTCAATCTACTTTAAATCTTTGTAAAATAGCTTTAAAATGCGATGTATCTAAATTAATTTTAATTTCTTCAGATAAAGCAGTGAGACCATCAAGTATAATGGGATCTACAAAACGTCTTTCCGAATTAGCAATAAAGTATTATGCAAAAATTTCAAAAAAGAAAAAAAGCAAGACCTCATTTTCCGCAGTAAGATTTGCAAATGTTCTTAATTCCTCTGGGTCTGTTGTCCCACTATTTGCTAAACAAATTCAAGCAGGCGGTCCTATTACAATAACAGATAAAAAAGTTGAAAGATATTTCATGACCATAAGTGACGCTGTGAAATTAGTTTTAGAAACCACTCTTATTTCTAAAAATGGAGAAATAATGTTATTAAAGATGGGAAAACAAATAAAAATTTTAGATATCGCTCACAAATTGGCAAATTTTTATGGAAAAAGTATCAAAGATGAAAAAAACACCAATGGAGAAATTGACATAGTTGAAATTGGATTAAGACCTGGTGAAAAAATTAGAGAAGAATTGTATTATGACAAAATAATAAAAAAAACTACTAATAAAGATATTCTTTGTGTAGATAATATGATTTTTGACTCAGATAAATTCGAAAAATTAAATAACGAAATTGAAGAAAATATAAAAATTAATAATTTAAAATATCTTAGGACTCTTTTATTAGATCATAAAAACATGTTTTAATTTTTTTTTCTTTTAAACTGTTCAGGTAAAAAAGTAACTAATAACGAAATTATTAAACTAAGCAATATTTCTATAAAGTACAACGTTCTAAAATTTACCTCTTTAATTTTTTTGTGATATATTGGTAAATATTTGTTTATATTTTCTATAAGATTTTCATATTTAGGCAATATAGGCACATCTCTTAAGTTTAAATTAGTATCTGAATTAAATTTTTTGGCAAAATAGTAAACTAGTAATTTATGTTTTTCTAATGCAAGTTTCTGGTCTAAAAAATATAAAGGAGGCGATAATAAATACTCAATCAATTCAGTATTCGACATTTTATGATAATTTGATTCAATAATTTTATTATCAATTAATTTATTTGTTTCAAAACCATCCAATCCGTCTATTCCATCTTCCATTTTGATAGAAATTAAATAGGCTTTTTTTAAATCTTCTAAAGGATAAACTTTAAATAAATGATCTATTTCGCTAATTATAAAATTTTCATTTTGTTTTAAATTATATCTTAAAGTAGTTTTTATATTTTCTACAGATCTATTATGTAGGCTTTCTAAATATTCCTCTGCTTCTTCCAGATTATGCCATGCAATATGAATTTTTTTATTTTTGTATACAAAGTTGTTATTGTCGAAATTAAAAGCGGTTGCAATTTTATGATACTTATTTTTAAAATCATTAGTTTTAATATCATCTAAGTTATATTGGTATAGCAAGCTAAAATAAAGCGCATGAACTACTTTAAGGGATTCAAATGGAAATACTTGCAAATTTTCTCTATTCATACCTTTATGCTTTAGCTGAGAAACAATCGTATTAAATTCAAAACTTCTTTTTGCTGGATCAGACCAGGTATATTTGTATTGATAATCAAATGTTACATCAAATACTTTATCTAATTTTTCTTTAAATATTGTTAGATTTGCTAAGATAAAAAAAGAGACAAAAATTAAAGTTAAAAACAAGAATCTATTAAATTTTTTTTTAAAAATACTGACGAATTTTGCTATATTAATTAAAGACATTATTTGAAATTAATATATTTAAATAGTTTATAATGCAAAAAAAAAGTATTTATTTAATTACAGGCGGGTGTGGGTTTATAGGATCAAATTTCGTAGAAATGCTTTTAAAAAAAGGATTGTCAGTTGTCAACTTAGATTCCTATTCTTATGCTGCAAATAGAAATATAAATAAAGAGTTTAAAAAGTATAAGAATTATTTTTTTTTTAAAGGGAATTATGGAAATACAAAATTAGTTAGAAAAATATTTAAAAAATTTAAGATAAATAAAATAGTTAATTTTGCCGCTGAAAGCCATGTTGATAATTCAATTAATGGGCCAATAAAATTTATAAAAAATAATATTTTGGAATTTTCATTATTCCTTAATGAGTCCCATAAATATTATTCAAATAAAAAAGTAAAAAATTTTAGTTTTTTGCATGTTAGCACTGATGAAGTTTATGGTTCCTTGAACAAGAATGAAAAATCATTTACAGAAAAGGATAAATATTTTCCTAATAGCCCGTATTCATCAAGTAAAGCAAGTTCAGATTTAATTTCCAGAGCATGGTTTAAAACTTATGGCTTTCCAATTATAACAACAAATTGCTCAAATAATTATGGAAAGTATCAAAATCCTGAAAAATTAATTCCGCTCACTATAAAAAGAGCTTACAATAAACAAAAAATACCTGTTTATGGAAATGGTAGAAATATAAGGGATTGGCTTCATGTTGAAGATCACTGTTCAGCATTGTATTTATTATCAAAGTTTGGAATTCCTGGGGAGCAGTACAATATAGGTGGAGGAACTGAAATTCCTAATATAGAAATTGTAAAGTTAATTTGTAAATACTTGGACCAGATTCATCCTCTTAAAAATAAAAAATATTCCTCTTTTATTGCTTTTGTTAAAGATAGACCGGGACACGATTTTAGATATTCTGTAAATTATAATAAAATTAAAAATGAATTTAATTGGAAACCAAGAGTAACTTTCTCAAAAGGGTTGAGCCAAACTGTTAAATGGTACGTAGAAAAATTAAAAAATAATTTAAAATGAAAATTTGTGTAATTGGATCAAATGGTCAATTAGGAAAGCATATATTTGAAACATTTAAAAAAAATCATAATTTTTTTTTTTTTTCATCAACTTTAAGAAAAAAGGGTGTTCTGTATGCAGACTTAAAAAAACCTAATGATTTAATAAATAAATTAAACAAAATAAAACCATCTATAATAATAAATTGTTCTGCTTATACCAATGTTGATAAAGCTGAGGGTGATAAAAAAAATGCAAAAATTATCAATTCTGGTGGTGTGAAAATATTATCAAAATATTGTTGTAAAAATGATATTTTTTTTATTCATTTTTCTACCGATTATGTTTATTCAGGTGCTGGAAATTCACCTTGGAAAGAGTCTGTTAACTGTAAACCAATTAACTATTATGGTTTTTCAAAATATCAAGGCGAAAAAAATATTATAAAGTCAAATTGTAAATATGTAATTCTAAGACTTTGTTGGTTGTACGGTAAATATGGAAAAAATAATTTTGTACTAAAAATTTTAAGAAATGCAAAATTAAGTAAAAAGTTAGATATGGTAATAGACCAGTTTGGATCTCCAACAAGTACTGAATTAGTTATTAAGGTGTTAAATCATTTGTTAATTAAAATAAAAAAAAATAAACAAAATTCTGATATATTTAATTTATGCCCTAAAGGTTTTACAAATAGGTATGAGCTAACTAATTTTATTTTAAAAAACTATTTGAAAAAAGCTATTTATAGTAAAATAAAAGTAGGCAAAATAAATTCAAGAGATTTAAAATTTACAGCAAAGAGACCATTTAATAGCAGGATGAATATAAATAAGATTTCCAATTATTTAAATTTTGAAATAAAAAGTTGGCAATTTTATTTAAAAAAATATTTATTGAACTTAAGTCGGATATGAAAAATAGAAAAGGTATTTTACTTGCAGGTGGTAGTGGTTCAAGATTACATCCAGTAACAAAAATTGTTTCTAAACAAATATTGCCATTATATGACAAACCAATGATTTATTATTCTATATCGGTTTTAATGATGGCAGGAATAAAAGATATTTTAATTATATCAACACCAAGAGATATTATTTTTTTTAAAAACTTATTTGGCAATGGAAAAAATTATGGGCTAAATTTAAGTTATGCAGTACAAAAAAAGCCTAAGGGTATTGCCCAAGCTTTAATCATTGCAGAAAAATTTGTGGGCAAGTCCCCATTAGCTTTAATGTTGGGCGATAATTTTTTTTATGGAAATAATTTAGAGGAAATTTTACTTTCTAGTAGCAAAAAAAATATATCGACGATTTTTGCGTATGAAGTTAAAGATCCAACCAGATATGGAATCATTTCTAGTGACAAGAATGGAAATCCAAATAAAATATCTGAAAAACCAAAAAAACCAAAATCGAATTTTGCTGTGACTGGTTTGTATTTTTTTGAAAATAAGGCTGTTAAAATAGCAAAATC
>MDTD01036150.1_pt1 | contig 11387 bp, 10 predicted proteins | sample 811221 | NCBI WGS metagenome assembly MDTD01 (sample SAMN05326646, study PRJNA326480) | marine metagenome | isolation source: seawater | place: Pacific Ocean: South West | collected 2011
GACTGCGCGCCTCCTAACGCCTATCTGGCGTAGAAAGCCTTCAAAGGAGCGAGCCGTTGCTGACCGATTCCTGGTTCTATCAGCCTGAACTGCATCAGGGGCCCCTACTGCACGGGCACCATGATCACACCCTGATGGTGGTGTCCATTCTGATTGCCATCGCTGCGTCCTGGCTTGGCTTGCAGGTGGCTGGCCTGGCCCGTAAGGCCAATACAACGTTCACTCGCCAAGGGGCTCTGCTCAGCGGGGCGATCGCCCTCGGCGGTGGCATCTGGGCCATGCACTTCATCGGCATGCTGGCCTTCACCCTGCCGCTGCAAGTCGACTACGACCGCGGCATTACGCTGCTGTCGATGGTGCCGGCGATGGCCGCCTCGCTGGTCGCGTTGCACTTGCTGGCACGCCCTAAGCTGGAAATGCGAGACCTCGTCATCGGCGGCGTTCTCATGGGCGCAGGTATCGGCACCATGCATTATGTCGGCATGACCGCGATGGTCATGGACGCCCAGCTGCTGTTCGACCCCACCTGGTTTGCTGCCTCCATTATCGTCGCCGTTGTCCTGGCCATGCTCTCGCTGTGGATTCGCTTTGGTCTGGGCCAGGAAAGTCATCTGAGCCTGCTGGTTGCAGCCGTCATCATGGGGCTGGCCATTTCTACGATGCACTACACGGGCATGGCTGCCGCACGCTTCATGGGTAGCCCCGACTTAGGCTTTGACGAGCGGCTGAGCCACCATTCGGACGACGGTTTATTGATTGCAATGGGCGTGCTGGTGTTCGGCAGCCTTGTCGGTGCAATCAATACCATTGTTCGCTTCAGCCAGCTGTATCAGCGCGTACAAGCCAGCACCGAGCGCATCCGCAGCATTGCAGACACCGCCATTGACGCCATCATCAGTTGGGACGGTCAGGGCAAAATCGACGACGTCAACCGCGCAGCCGAAAGCATCTTCGGCTGGGAGCGCTCGGAGATGGTCGGACGCAACATCGACTCCTTTCTGTCGGAGCAGGCAGCAGCCGACATGCGCACCTTTCTTCGTGACTTCGCCGACGGCAAGTACCCGGAGAGAATCGGACTCAACCTGGAGACCTGGTGCCGCCGCCGCGGTGGCGACCTATTCCCGGCCCGGGTCGCCATGGGACAGGCCAGGCTCGCGGGCAAAGACCTGTTCGTCGGCTTCCTCAGCGACATTACCGAACGGCGGAAACTCGAAACCTCGGTGCGCGAGCGCGAGGAGCAATACCGCAGCCTGATCAGCAACATTCCAGGCGTTACCTTTCGCTGCCTGCCGCGCGAAGACTGGCGAATGCTGTTTGTCAGTGATGCCGTAGAGCAGTTGACCGGCTGGCCGCCCGAGCGCTTTCTCACCGGCGACCTGAGTTTTGCCGACATCATTCACCCTGCCGACAGCGACTTCACCGTCGAGCACGTCATGGGCGCCCTCGGCCGCCATGAAAAGTACAACCTCGAGTACCGCATCTTCCACCGCGACGGCCAGATTCGCTGGGTATCCGAGTACGCCAGCGCCATTTTCGACGAGCAAGGCGACCCCGAATGGATCGACGGAGTCATCATTGATATTACCGAGACCAAGCTGCGCACGGCGGAGTTCGAGGGCATCGTGCGGGCCATCAGCCAGGCCCAGGGCATGCTTGACCTGGATATGCATGGCCAGATCCAGTTTGCCAACCCGCACTTTCTGGCGCTGTGCGGCTGCACCGAAGACCAGCTCAAGGGGCGCAGCTTCCAGCAGTTGATCGACAACGGAGAGTTTAGCGATGAAGCCTGGGCCAGCATTCGCCGAGGTGAGTTTGTGGTCGGTGAGTACAGCCTCACCCACAGCCAGGGCAACAGTGTCTATGTGCAGATCTACTGCAACCCGATCATCGACAGCCTGGGCAGCCCGACCAAGGTGATCGTACTGGTGACCGACCTGAGCGAGCGCCGGCGCATGGAAGTCGATCTGCTCGAGGCAAAGGAGCGCGCCGAACTGGCCGCGGAGTCCAAGGGCGCCTTCCTGGCCAACATGAGTCACGAAATCCGCACGCCAATGAACGCCATCATCGGCTTCAGCGAGGTGCTGCTCAACGACAACCTGACCGCCAATCAGCGCAAGTACGCGCGCACCGTAAACCAGTCCGCCCGTTCGCTGCTGGGGCTACTCAACGATATTCTGGATACCGCCAAGCTGGAGAAAGGCCAGGTACGCCTGGAGCGTCAGGACTTCTCGCTACGCGAGCTGTGCCAACAGCAGATCAACGTGTTCAGCCTGGAAGCCGGCCGCAAGGGCCTGCAACTGGAGTTCGACTACGCGCTGCCGCAGGAACACTTCAGTGGAGACCCGAACCGGGTCCGCCAGGTACTGACCAATCTGCTGGGCAATGCCATCAAATTCACCGAGCAGGGCCAAGTGGCGCTCTGTATTGACCAGTACCGGAAACAAGTGCGCCTGCGCATCAGCGATAGCGGGATCGGTATCGAGGCAGACCGACTGCAACAGATTTTCGAGCCGTTCGCCCAGGCTGATGCGTCCATGAGCCGGCGCTTTGGCGGCACCGGATTGGGTACCACCATCGCGCGCCAGCTAGTGGAACTGATGGGTGGTCACATCAGCGTCGAGAGTACTCCGGGGCAGGGGTCTACCTTCCAGGTACTACTCCCGCTAACCGCAGCCAGTGCAGACGCCAAGGCGCTGAGCGCTCTCACCAGTAACCGCATTGAGCTGCCACCATTGCGCATTCTGGTTGCCGATGATGTCGCCGAGAACGTGCAGCTGATGGAGCTGTTGCTGCACAACGAGGGCCACCGGGTACGCAGTGTGGGCAACGGGCTACGCGCCTTCGAGCTGGTGGCCGAGGAGCCCTTCGATCTGATCCTGATGGACATGCAGATGCCGGAAGTTGACGGCCTGGAGGCCACGCGCATCATCCGCCGCTACGAAGCCAATCTGGGGCGGCGACCCACCCCGATCATTGCCCTCACCGCCAGCGTGCTGGACAAAGATCGCCAGGCGGCGCGCGAGGCCGGCATGGAAGGCTTTGCCACCAAGCCTGTTGATCGCGTGGCGCTGCGACAGGAAATGGCACGGGTACTGGGCCTGCGGGTAACCGACGCGGCCAGCGACAAGGGGTCTACGGATCAGGCGGCGCCCTTGATCGACTGGGCCGGCGGCGAGCTGCGCTGGGGCAATCGGGCCGCTCTGGAACAGGCCATTCACCGCTTCCTTGAGGAGTTGCCCGGCCAACTTGCCGAGCTCGACCAGGCGTTGGAGCAACAGGCGCTGGAGCAGGCTCGCCGTCTGGCACACAAACTCAACGGCAGCGCCGGCAACCTGTCACTGCAGGCGCTGCGCCTGCTTGCCAGCGAACTGGAGGCCAAGCTGGCCGCGGGCCAGAACGATACCGAAACGCTGCGCCAGGCGCTGCACACCTGTGCCCTGCAGAGCCGCGCTGCGGCGCCGGTTCCCGCGCCTGCCCAGACCGGTGTCGCCGGCGAGACGCTGGATGCGGCAGCGCGTGATAGCCTGATTGAGAAGCTGATCACCGTGCTGCAACGCGGCGAGGTCAACGAACAGGCCCTGCAGCGTCTGGCTGGCAGCCTCACCAGCGAGCAACGCATGGCGCTTGACCAGGCGCTCGATAATTTTGACTTTGCAGCCGCCATCGCTCTGCTGGAAGCCGAGCTCAGCACTGCATCCACCCAAGGTTGACCCCATGCCCTTCAAGGACCGCCGCCCGTCGATACTGCTGGTGGATGACGAACCAGCCAACCTGCATGTGCTCAAGCATATCCTGCAGGACGACTACCGCCTGCTGTTCGCCCGCGACGGCGAGCGCGCGCTGGAGCTGGCCAGCAACGAGCATCCGCAGCTGATTCTGCTGGATGTGATGATGCCGGGCACCACCGGCCATGAGGTCTGTACACGACTGAAGGCCGACCCGCGGACCGAAGCCATTCCGGTCATCTTCGTCACCGCTCTGGCCAACCCGGAGGACGAGGCGTTGGGCTTTGAGCTGGGCGCAGTCGACTACATCAGCAAACCGGTCAGCGCCCCCATCGTCCGCGCCAGGGTGCGCACGCACCTGTCACTGGTGCGCGCAGAGGTCCTGCGCCAGACCCGGCTCAACATCGTGCAGGCCCTGGGCATGGCCGCCGAGTACAAGGACAACGAGACCGGCCTGCACGTCATTCGCATGAGCCACTTCTCCCGCATCATCGCCCTGGAAGCCGGCTTCAGCGCTGAAGACGCCGAGGAGCTGCTGCACGCCGCCCCCATGCATGATGTCGGCAAAATCGGCATTCCCGATGCCATCTTGCAAAAGCCTGGCAAGCTGGACGCTGACGAGTGGGCCATCATGCAACAGCATCCGGATATTGGCGCGCGCATCATCGGCGAACACGACGCCAGCATGCTGCAAATGGCCCGTCGCATTGCCCTTGGTCATCACGAGAAATGGGATGGCAGCGGCTATCCGGCAGGCCTGGCCGGCACTGACATCCCCGTTGAAGCCCGTATCATTGCCATTGCCGATGTGTTTGACGCCTTGACCAGCGTGCGCCCGTACAAGCGGGCCTGGAGCGTGGACGAAGCCGTCGCCCTGATTCGCGAGCAGAGTGGCAAACACTTCGATCCGCACCTGGTGAATTGCTTCCTGGCTCGCCTGGACGAGATTATCGAGGTCCGCGACCGCTGGGCGGAGTAGGCGCCGACTCACCGATGTGGAACACTGACGCGCTGAATCTGTCTCAGCACTGCCAGAGAGATTGGAATACGCTGATGTTGCGCCCCCTGCTACTGCTATTTGCCCTTGTACTACCACTCGCCTCGAGCGCCGCCCCCGCGACTATCGACTGGCTCGACCTGCTGCCGGCAGAGGACTACCAGGCCATGCTCGACATGCCGGAAATCGACCATGGCGGCAACCTGGACAGTGAGGGTGACTTTACCCAGAACCTGCACCAGCGCGATGGTCTGCCCGAGGTCATGTATTCGACCCGCGTAGTCGGTGACTACGACGGCCAATCGGTACGCATTGGCGGCTATCCCGTGCCGCTGGAGACCGACGCTCAGGGGCGCTACCTGAGTTTCTTTCTAGTACCCTATGCCGGCGCCTGCACCCATGTACCACCGCCACCACCCAACCAGATCATCCTGGTCGACTACCCCGATGGTATCGTGATCGATGATATCTACCAGGCCTTCTGGGTGCAGGGCACCCTGCGCGTCAGCCAAAGCAGCAACGAACTGGCCGACGCCAGCTACGCACTGTCCGCCGAGCGCGTATGGCTCTACGACGGGCAATAGAAGACATACCATCGCCCAGCCGGGTGGCCCCGAGCCAGCATTGAATCCGCTATGCTGTCGGCACACCCGTTACCCGCCCGTTGGCAGGGAGTAAGTTGCACATGCATATTCTGATTGGCCTCATTGGTCTGTTCATCCTGATTGCCACCAGTCTGCGCCGCTGGTTGCTACGGCGCGAAACACCGCAGGTGCAAGCGGTCGATTTCCAGGGTGAGCTGTATCAGGTCGGCCAGGCCTGCGTTGCCCGCCAGGGGCCGGAGGATGCAGCGCAAAGCGTCATCGTCATGCCCGGTTTTGTCGAGAACTTCCTGTATTTCACGGCGTACTATCAGGATCCTGCCCTGCAACTGATAATGCTGACCAGCGCCGACTACCATGTCCCGGTCAACCGTCCACGCTACCGCAAAGCCGAGTGGGTCGCCCCGCTGCGCTCGCGCCCCGGCACCATTGCCTACGACGCCGAAGTGCTCAACCAGGCCCTGGAGCACCTGGCCACCGGTCATCAGGTGCGCGTGCACGGCCATTCCCGCGGCGGCGCAGTCATTCTGGAAGCGGCGCGTCAGCGTCCGGAGCTGTTCAGCCGGGTCGAGGTTATCCTCGAGGCGCCGGTTCTGCCCCAGGGCAAGCCCTTCCGTGAGGTGCCCAGAGCCGCGCGCTGGTTTCTGCCGTTTTACCTGTTTGCCTGGCAGCAGCAGCCCATCTCACCCAGCAACCGACACCTGTTTGGCCCGCTGGATGACCCACGCAAGCGCGAACTGGTCAATGCCCTGCCGTTCAACCCGCGTCACGGCAAAACCTTTGTCGACAACATTCTCGACCTGGCCGACTGGATGGAGCGCACCCCCACCGATATTTATCAGCACCTGCAGCGCGGCGCCATCCTGGTCCCGGAGAAGGATCGCATCCTGCAGGCCGAAGCGATGCGGCGCAGCGCGGACCAGGCAGAGAACCTGCAGATCATCCAGATCCCGGACTGCAGCCACCTGATCACCCAGGACCGTCCCGACTGCATCCCGCCGCTGGCGGAGACCTGAACGTGGGCTGGGAGTTCGAGCCGGTCGCCGTTGTGCACTCCTGCTTCGCAGAGAAATTTGCCATCCCGCGCCAGCCCCTGCTGGCCCCGGCGGCCACCGCCACCCTGGAGCTGTTGCCCCCCTATGACCAGCCCGAGGCGCTGGAAGGGCTGGAAGGCGTCAGCCATCTGTGGCTGCTGTTCGTTTTTCACGCCGCCGGTCACGGCAGCAAGCACCTGCGCGTTCGCCCGCCGCGGCTTGGCGGTAACCAGCGTATCGGCGTGTTTGCCAGCCGCGCCACCCACAGACCCAACCCGATCGGCCAATCGGTGGTGCGCCTTGAGGGCATTGTTGACGGCCGCCTGCTGCTGTCCGGCGTTGACCTGCTGGACGGCACACCGATACTCGACATAAAGCCCTACGTGCCCTATGCCGATGCCATTGGCGACGCGCATAACTCGCTCGCCCAGGCACCGCCCGCGCCTATCGCCGTTGTCTGGCAGGACAGCGCGCGCCAGCAGGCGGAGATACAGCAGCAGCGTCTCGACCGGCCTCTGGTCGCGCTGATTGAGCAGTGCCTGGCACAAGACCCGAAGCCCGCCTACCAGACGCCTGATGCCGAGCGCGAGTACGGTGTACGCTTCTGGGACGTCAACGTCCGCTGGCCCTACCCCCGCCCCGAGTGCATCTGCGTGCTGGGCGTCGAGCCAGTCTGAACCACCGCCGGGTGGCAGTAGCCCGAGGGCGGGTTATACTCGGGCCACGTTGAGTCACAGGGTAGTGCACGCGCCATGGAGCAGCTGTATTTCTCGCCGATGCTGCTGGGCATTTGCCTGCTGGTTGCCATCGCACTGTGCGCCACGGCCTTGTACCGAACCGTGCCCGGCGAGCCCGGCCCCGGGTTCTGGCTGGCAGGCTGTTGGAGCCTGATCGCCGGTATCGTGCTGTTTCTGATCTTTGTGATTACCCGAAACCCGGTGCTGAATGTCCTGGGTAACGCCCTGCAGCTGGCCGGCGAGGCCCTCTTTTTATTGGGTATTTTCCGTTTTTTTGGCCGCCGTATTCCCTGGTGGACCCTGCCGGCGAGCACCGGCGTCATGGTGCTGTTCAACAGCTGGTACTGGCTGACCAATGGCAGCTCTGATCTGCTGATGGGGGTGTACTCCAGTATTGCCGGGCTGCTCCCGCTGCAAGCCATCGCTCTACTGCTGCGCGAGAGCCGCGATCCGGCCACCCGCCCGGCACGCCTGCTGGTCGCCATCGCACTGGTTATCTACAGTGCAGTCACCCTGCTGCGCGGCGCCCTTGGCTACCGCAACTGGTGGCTTGATGCCCCCTACGTGCAGCCCTACGAATCATTCAGCTACCTGCTGTCCTACAATTTCGCCCTCCCCGCACTGGTGCTCGGTTTTGTCGGCTGCTGTCTGATGACCACCCAGCGCGTTCTGGACCGTAGCGAGCAACTGGCCGCACAGCTGCAGGAACAAGCCATCCGCGACCCGCTCACCGGCGCCTTCAACCGTCGCGCCTTTCACCAGCAACTGGCCGATGAAGTGGCCCGCAGCGAGCGCTATGGCAGACCACTGTGCCTGGCCATCTTCGACCTGGATCACTTCAAGCAGCTTAACGACCAGCTTGGCCATCAGGCAGGCGACCACGCCTTGCAGCATTTCGCCGCCCTGTGCCAGCAGCAGGCACGGCATAGCGATCTGTTTGCCCGCTTTGGTGGTGAAGAGTTTGTGCTGCTGATGCCGGAAACCTCGGCAAGCCAGGCCAGCCATTCACTGGAGCGTCTGCGTCAGCAGGTCGCAGCGCATCCATTTCAGTACCGGCAGCAGCGCTACAACTTGCGCGTCAGTATCGGCCTGGCGCAGCGGCAAATGGGCGACAACGCGGACAAATTGCTACGCCAAGCGGATCTGGCGCTGTACCAGGCCAAGAGCCAAGGCCGAAACCAGCTCCAGCTGTGGTCTGCCGAGCCAACCGTGGCATACTGAGCCACCCGCCCACACCAAGGATCTTGCACCGTGTTCAACCTGGGCCACGCCACGTTATTGCTCGTATGCGCCTTTGCCGGCTGGTGGCTCTGGCGCGCCCTGGGTCAGGGTGATCACGCACTACGGTGTGTGCGCTCGCACTGCGAGCGCGCTGACGTGCAACTGCTGGACGACAGTGTGGCGCTCAGCTCCGTGCGCATCGGGCGCAACCGCCGCGGCATGCCTGGGCTGATTCGCCGCTACAGCTTCGAGTTCACCGTCACCGGCGAGCACCGCTACAGCGGTCATCTTGATCTGCATGGCCTGCAGGTACTGCAGATTGAACTAGCGCCACACCCTTTTCCGGGCGGCGAAGCGCCCTCCGGTGAGCCAGCTGCTTCTACCGAGCGGCAAGGCGCTACGATTCATAGAATTTATTAAACAAGCCGAATAGAGTTATTTTGACTATTCAATAGTTCCACGTGGAACCCTTCTCCCGATGCTCAGCCAGATCCCGACTCACCTGATTGCCGGCCCGCTTGGCGCCGGTAAGACCAGCCTGCTGCAGAACCTCCTGGCGCAACGCCCTGCGGATGAGCGCTGGGCCGTGCTGATCAACGAGTTTGGCCAACTGGGGCTCGACCGCGCACTGCTGCAATCCAGCACAGAGTCAGGGGTAAGCATGGCGGAAATACCTGGCGGCTGTCTTTGCTGCGTGAACGGTGTGCCCTTCCAGGTCGGCCTGGGCCGCCTGCTGCGCAAGGCACGGCCCGACCGTTTGTGGATAGAGTGCTCAGGGTTAGGGCACCCGGCCGAGTTACTGCAGCAGCTGGCGCGTCCACCCTGGCAAGGCGTGCTGGATCTGCAACCGCTGTTGATGGTGGTGGACGCAGGCCAACTGGCAAGCGGCGAGCCCTTGCCTGACAGTCAGCAGCACAGCCTGCCCCACGCCGGCCTGTTGATAGCCAACCGTACCGACCTGCTCACCCCTGAGGCACAACAGCGGCTGGCCGATGCCTGGCCGCAAGCGATCCCCTGCCAGCATGGTGCAGTTGACTGGGCCGCCATACCGCGCCACGACACGCCTGCAGCCGGCAGTACGCTAGTGCCGTCCGCCAGTGCAGGTCAGCCCGTCGGCCAGATCGTTCTGCAGCCCGGGCAGTGGCAGTGCCACGCACAGTTGGAGCATGCCCCCTACAGCCTGGCCTGGCGCATTGCCAGCGACCAGCGCTTCAACCGGGAAACGCTTGAACATTGGCTGGGCTGTCAGCCCTGGCTACGCGCCAAGGGCATCTTGCATACCGATCAGGGTTGGCTGGCCTGCAACCTGGTGCCAGAGCAGCCGGTCAACTGGACGGACAGCGCCTGGCGACAGGACAGCCGGCTTGAGCTGATCTGCGCCGAGCGTCCAGACCGCCAGCAGCTTGAACAGGGCTTGCGGGCAGCCGCCTGCTGCCAGTAAGGTGGCGTTTTTGCTGGCGACATCATGACCCGCTTACTTCCGCTTGCCCTCACCCTGTTCAGCCCAGCCATTCTGGCCAGCGCCTGTCTGATCGAATCAAACGACGACCAGTTGCCCATTCGCCTGTGCCAAGCCAACCGCACCATACCTGACGGCCTGTTCGAGCAGCAGTTCTGCCAGCCACAGATTCCCGACCGCAGCTTCCAAATACAGATGCTGGACGCCTGCCCAGACGGCGCCTACGGCGTCTGCGCAGGCGCGCATACCGAAGGTGTCGGTTACCAGCAGGATATTCACTATTACAGCGACGCAGAGGATGCGCCGGTACTGCAGGCCTATTGCGAGCAGATCAGCCAGGGCCAGTGGCAAACACCCTAGTGCATTGGCGGTGTCGGTGGCAGAGCTGACATGTCCAGCTGGTCGCCCTCCTCCAGCCCCAGGCGCGCGACGCTGCCCGCCGGCAGCTCTATCACCCAGCGCAGCGGCTGCGTCGCCTGATAGAGCGCGCATGGCAACTCGGCACAGGGCGGCACCTCGGCAAAGACATGCCGAATCTCGCCACTGTCTGCAACAAACACCAGGTCCAGACTGATCAGCATGTTGCGCATCCAGATGGCCGGTTGGGTGCCGGCAGGAAAGTCAAACAGCATGCCGGTACCAAAGGGCAGATCAGATACGCCCATCAGGCCCTGACGGCGGCTGTCCGGGTCAGCCACGTAGGTCAGCTCAAAGGCGGTGTCGCCCAACATCACAGAGCGCGTGTCGGCCTGGACAGCGGTACACGCCAATACGGCAACAGCCAGGGATAAAAGGATTTTCTTCACAGGGTATCTTTCAGCAAATTCTGATAGACCATATTGGTCAGGTACAGGCGATTCTGTTCGCTCAAATCAAAGAACTCCACCCCCGTGGCAACCTGCTGCACCTCGCCATCCTCTAGCGTCACCGCGCGTACCCGCGCATCCACTGTCATATACACATCCAGCCCCGACGGATTGATGCGGAAGGACAGCTTCAGCTCCTCGTCCTTGTTAGCGAAAGGCTTGGCAGACACCAAACGCGCCCCACCAACACTGATATCGGTTATGCGAGCCGAGCCTTGAGCGCCGTTCTGACGAACAATAGCCGTGACCAGGTCAACCGCTGCGCGGGCCGAGCTGCGGATACGCATGGACTGCACGGTTTCGGGATAGGCCAGATGCAGATAGGGAAAGGGTGACAGGCTGGATTTGAGTACACGGGTCTTGTAGGCCACCGCGTCCTTACCGACAAAGCCTCGGACCAGAAACTGCTGGCCTTCTTTCACGAACACCAGCTTGCCTTGCAACGTTGGCGCGGTAACCAGCAGGCTGACCGGAGCGTGAAAACCGATCATGCGCACCTGATAGCGCTCGGCGCTATTGCTGTTCATGGTCTGCAGCTGCACGGTATCGCCCGGCGCCAACTGGATCTGCTCCAGCGTGGATACGGTTGCGGTTTCTCCGTTGCTCGCCTGCTCTGCAGCGCCGCTGCGATAAACCCCCAGCTTGACCAACTGCTTGAGCAGTGAACGGTTCTCTACCACCTTGGACTGAGCAAACAGCACCTTGCCGTCAGCATCGACAACGTTCCACGGCAACGGCTTGCCGAC
>MDTD01175421.1_pt1 | contig 11387 bp, 13 predicted proteins | sample 811221 | NCBI WGS metagenome assembly MDTD01 (sample SAMN05326646, study PRJNA326480) | marine metagenome | isolation source: seawater | place: Pacific Ocean: South West | collected 2011
GCATGAGGCGCTGGCCGAGAAACTGCACAATCACGGCGCCAAGTCGGACCGTATGGAGTCTCGTGCGGCCTTCGCCGAGAAGCGGAAGCCGAACTTCATCGGCTGGGACGATCCCGAGGACCGCTACCGCTTGCCGCAGCTTGAGGAGTAGGGCGCACTAGCGCTCGCCCGCCTCGTCGCGTTCGATCGCGTTGATGCGGCGTTCCGCGTAAAACTTCAGGATCGGGTCGGGCGGCACGAAGGCCGCCTTCGGCGCTGCCTTGAGGGCGCGCAGCTCCTCGCTGTCGACGCCCGCGAGGTCTTCCGCAAGCAGTTTGCCGAGCGCCGTACCGCGTGTCATCGGTGCGGTGTCCGTTGTGACCAGGACATAGAGCCCGTCCGATACCTCACCCCAGACCGTTCCCTCGTTGCGGGTGAAAGCCATGATGCCGCCCCAGGTACCGGCGAAATCCACATTCTCGAGCGCGGGCCAGCGTTCGGCGATGCTATGCCGGTGCCGGTCTTCCATGCGGGCGATCAGGTCGTCCTCGAAACGCTTGCTACGCGCATACCACAGGGTGTTTCGCATCAGGACCCGGCGGTCGCGGGTGAGGCGCACGGTGCTGCCGTTTGGGCTCGCCGGGAGCAGCCCGAATTCGCCGGCGTTGCCGACGTGCTTCATCTCCTCGTCGTCGAGCGGCCGGGTCAATGTACCGAAAGACGCAATAGGAACGACCCGATGCCGTTTGAGGCCCATCTCCTCGGCGAACAGGTTGGCGGCTACGATCAGCTTCGGCGCGCGCACGGTGCCGTCGGCGCCGACCAGGGTAAATCCGCCATCGCTCCGGATTTCCGTCACCGGACTGTCTTCATAAAGCGTGACGTTTGAGGGCAAGGTCTCGCCGAGACCTCGCATCATCGCCGCCGGCTGGACGAGGGCGCCACCGCTCTCTACTCGCACACCACGCGTATAGAACCGGGTCCCTGTGATGGCTTCAACCGCGTCCTGGTCTAGTCCCTCGTTAGCGATACCGAGCGTATTGAAGCCGTCCGCGACATCGTCGAGATGGGCTTCGCCGGGGGCTGACGCGGAAACATAGATCTGGCCCCAATCGCTCCAGTCGCACCGGATCTGATGCTGTTCGACGATGTCGCGAAGGTAGCTCTGGCCGGTCTGGAAGAAGCGGTCGCTACGTTTCGCCGCGTCCAGGTCCTTGATACCGCCATGGCTGTGATGACGCAGCATAAAGCCGGCGTTTCGCCCCGACGTGCCGTAGCCGACGCGCATGCCTTCCACGACAATGACCGTATCGTCGGGGCGCAATTCGGCGATCCGCCGCGCGAAAGAGAGGCCGCAGGCCCCGCCGCCGAGAACCGCCCAGTCCGCCGAGACATCACTCGAGAGTACGCGCGCGGGCGCGGGGTCCGGTAGGGTGGCGTACCAGCCGTTCTGTACGCCGTCATAGGGAAGCTTGCGAGGACGTCGGGTCGCGGGCATCGGTCTTGCTCCTAGTCTCGAGTTACACGATATCCGCCGGGTTTACCTCATGCAGGAGGGGCTCGCCCCGGACATAGCGGGGGAGATTGTCGAAGAAAAGCTCATCCCAGCGCAAGCGGGTTCCGTCACCGCCGAAAGAAGTATGGGCGGTTACCCGGATTTGCGGATGATCCCAGAGCGGGTTGTCCGTCGGTAATGGTTCCTGGTCGAAGACATCGAGCGCCGCCCCAGCCAACTGTCCTCGGTCGAGGGCGGCAATCATCTCCGTATCCTCGATCAGTGCCCCGCGGGCGATGTTGATCAGGATTGCGCCCTGCTTGACGGCGCCGAAGAAGTCCGAGCCGGCAAACTTTCTCGTATCGTCGTTCAGCGGACAGGCGAGGACGATTACATCGGCGTCCGGAAGGAATTTCGAAAGGTCCGCCATAGTGCCCGCGCGGTCGACGATCTCGGACGTTGCCGGGGAACGCCGTACGACGTCGACGCCCGCACCAAAGGCTTTCGCACGTTTTGCGGTTTCCGTGCCGATGGGGCCGAAGCCAATGATCAGCCAGTTGGTATTCGCGACTTCGCGGAACGGTGTGCGTTTCCATTCCTTTTGTGCTTGATGGGCGCGCTGTTCATCGATCGGATGGATCAAGCTTAACGCATGCGCCATGACGTATTCGGAGATGGCAACGGACTGCGCGCTCGAATTGCAAATGCGCACACCCTTGTCGGAAATTTTCTTATACGCGGGATTGTCGAGGCCCGCGTTGAAAGTCTGTAATACGTCGATCTTTTTGCACGCAAGCGCCACGTCGAAGGGCAGGCTGCCGAGGGTCCCGCCCGCGAGATCGGGGCCGAGCCAAAGATAATCGAGCGTGACCTCGGATGCGGCGGTCTTTTCCCCGGAAACATCGAAATTGCCGTCGCTGTCAAACGTGTAAATCTCGATGTCGAGGTCCATTGCATCGATACGCGCCTTGAGGCGCTCATAGCCAGTAGCAAACAGGCCAACCGAAACGGTCATGAAGAAACTCCTGGATTGGGAGGGCAGGTACTTGGCCTAGATATATTGCGGATTGCGGTGAATGCGAAGGAACGTTGCAAAATGTCGGAAGCGAAGACGGTGGTTGTATCGGGCGGGACCTATGGGATCGGCCGCGGGGTCGTGCTCGAACTGGCAGAGCGGGGCTGGAATGTCGTCGGGTTCGGTCTCGACTCGCCCCAGCCGGGCAGTGCTGCCGCAGACGGTATCGATGGTACGCGGCGTGCCCTCGCGGACGCCGGTCTCGCCGGCGAGGTGCTGGAGGCGGACGTCTCCAACGCGGCTGATGTGGACCGCGTCATGGAACACGCGCTCGCGACGTTCGGTCGGGTCCACGGTGTCGTTAATAACGCCGCGATCCGGCCAACGGGCACTATTCTCGACACGGACGAGGAGACGTTCGACAGGGTTGTCGCGGTCAATCTCAAGGGTCAATTCCTGCTCTGCAAGGCGGCCATCGCACATATGCGGGACGCGGGGGGTGGCGCCATCGTCAATATCGGTTCGGGTGCCGGCTGGGGTAAGGCGGGGCTGCTCGCCTACGGGGCCAGTAAAGGTGGCGTCTTCGCATTGAGTTCCGCTCTTGCTTACGATCACCTGGCCGACCGTATCCGGATCAATGTCGTCGTCCCTGGGCCGCAGACGGCATCCGGCATGGTTGAGATCATGGCGGACCAGGGTCCGCTGCCGAAGGTCGCGACGGCGAGCGGTCGTGGTAACCGTCCCCGGGACATCGCCAACGCAGTCGCGTTTTTGTTGTCGGACGATGCGGAGCAGATTTCCGGGACGGTGCTGGATGTCGGCGCTTTTTCGCATCAGGGAGGCGTTGGACAGCCGCGCGCATAATCCGGATTTGCAAATTTCTTCCCGGTACTTAGGTTAGCGCAGCATTTTCGGGAGTGAGGCTCATGCGACGTTCCAGATTGCCGGCAGGCGGCGCCAATGTGTTCCAAAAAATCCGCGCCAAGCGGAGCGAGGCGTTGGATCGCGGCCAGACCCTGCTCGACCTTTCGATTGGGGAGCCGAAGGGTGCTGCGCTGCGCAGCGCTCGCGAAGCCGCGCGCGATGCGATCATGAGCGAAGAAGAGGCGATGCACGCCTACCAGTACAACGACAGTCCCGCCGTGCCGGGCTTCTCGTCGCGTTTCGTTCGGGCGCATCTGAAACAGGGCTTGCCTGAAGACGATGTCGACTACGTACCGATTTCCGGTGTGAAGCCGGTCCTTGGCCTCTTGCCGCTCGCCTGCGGATGTGCCCTCGAAGAGATGACCGTCGCGACGATGACCAAGCCGGGATATCCCATTCCGGCCGACTGGTGCGCGTATCACCCGAAGGTCACCCATGTCGCCCTGCCGCTGAACTCGGAGAACGGCTTCCGGTTTGCCCCGGAAGACATTCCGGCCGGGACGGGCCTGGTAATGACTAACTATCCCCATAATCCGTCCGGCCAGATCGCGGACGTGGCCTGGTTTCGCGATCTTTGCCAGTACTGCAGCGATAACGACATCCGTCTCTTCAATGACGCGGCCTATATTTCCCTCAGTCATTCGGATGACTGTGCGACCCTGAGCGAGGTGGCTGTCGATTTTCCCGAGTTGTCCTGGTGTGAGGCGTTTACCGCCGCCAAGCTGATCGGCAACGGGACGGGCTGGCATATAGGCGCCATGGTCGGCTCCACCGACTTCATCGGCGATATGAAGGAAGTGAAGGGTAAGACCGACGCCGGGTTTGTCGCACCGATGGCCGCGGGCGTGCTGGTCTCTTTGGAAGAGGATCAGGCTGGCATCGCTGAGTACCGCGAGATGTACCGCAAGCGCCTAGAGGTTTTGTCCAGTTTGATGTCGGATTGCGGCATGCGGCTCGCCATAGAGCCGCGTGCCGGATTCTATACGCTCTGGGAATCGCCGACCCGTGCTTTCGGACAATCGGTCTCGGGTGCGGAAGAGTTTAACTTCCTGATGATCGAGAAGACCGGAGTCGTCGGCGTCCATTTCGCCAATTATCTGCGCTATGCCGTTTGCGCCGATGTCGACGCCATGCGCGCCGATCTGGAAACGGCTTTCCGAAGCGCGGAAGTTGGCTACGACTGATCGTACATTTCGTCAGTGCGTGCGGTTATTCGCCGAGCCATTCCGCTTTTGCCTCACGGAGGCGTCCCGTCAGAATGGCAGACCGGACGGTCGCCAATAGCCGCGTCATATAACGGATATTGTGCACTGTCAGAAGGTGCAGGCCGAGAATTTCGTTTGCTTTGAGGAGATGGTGGATATAGGCCCGGCTGTGCCGCCGGCAGGCGACGCAATCGCACGACTCGTCCAGCGGGCGATCGTCGCTGCGGAACTTGGCGTTGCGCAGGTTCATGCGGAACGACGGCGGTTCCTTTGAAAGCGCCCAACCGTGGCGTGCGATCCGCGTCGGCGTCACGCAGTCGAACGTGTCCACACCCATTTCGACACCGGCCCAGATGTCGCGCACACCGCCGATGCCGAGGAGATGCACCGGGCGGTCGCGGCGCAGCGGTTCCATCGAGTAGCGGACGACGTCGTACATCTGGTCTTCTTGCGCGCCGAGACAGCCGCCCACCGCGTGTCCGAAGAACGGCCGCGAAGAGACGAACTCAGCGCTTTCGCGGCGCAGATCCTCATACACGCCGCCCTGGACGACGCCGTAAAGGGCCTGGCTGCCGTCATGACCACGTTCGAACTCGGCGAGACTCCGGTCGGCCCATCGCTTTGTCAGCGCCAGAGATTTCTCCGTGTAGGCGCGATCGACGTGATAGGGCGTGCACTCGTCCAGGACGACAATGAGATCGGCGCCAAGCTTGCGCTGGATGTCGATCGATGTCTCGGGGGTCAGCGTGTGATAAGCGCCGTCACGCGGCGAACGAAAAGTGGCGCCCTCTTCGGTCAGCGTTTGCAGAAGACGCGTCTGTTTCCGGTCGCCGCTCGATTTAATCTCGTCTGCTTCCGTTCCGGCGCCGAGGCTGAAAATTTGAAACCCGCCGCTATCGGTCAACATCGGCCCGTCCCATCCGGTGAACCTGTGCAGACCGCCCATTTCCGCGACCAGATCAGGACCCGGCTGGATCAGCATGTGATAGGTATTGGCAAGAATGATATCGACATTGGTGGCCGCCAAATCGTCAACGGACGCTGCCTTGATGGCCGCCTTTGTGGCGCAGAAAATGAAAGCAGGCGTTTGAAAAGCGCCGTGCGGGGTCTCAATTCGCCCGAGGCGTGCGCAGTTGCTTTTGTCCTCAGCCAAAACGTCAAATCCGAAACCCGGGTATTCCATCTTCATGACCGCTTTATTTTGCCGTTCGGAAAAGAAAAAGCCCGCGCAACGGCGGGCTTCCCACTCGCGGCATCGCGCGGCGCCTTAGGCTGCCGCAGCCGCCTTGCGCTGGATGCGACGCTTGATCTTCAGGGCTTCCGCCGGAAGCTTCCGATTGGGCGTGCCCAGAAGGAAAGCATCGAGGCCGCCCTTGCTATCGATGGTCCGCATTGCACTCGTCGTCAAACGGAGACGAATCATCTCGCCGAGGGTCTCACTTAGCAGGGACGTGGTTTGCACGTTCGGCAAAAAGCGCCGGCGCGTCTTGTTGTGCGCGTGGCTCACGTTATTTCCCGTGAGAACGCCCTTACCCGTGATCATGCAACGTCGTGCCATTTTACCGCTCCCGAATCCGGTGCCGGCCGGCGAGAAATGCCGGAAAGCGCGCACTTTTAAAAGAGTGGGCGGCGTGCGTCAAGGCGATTCGGAAGCGCTCTTGTCGAGAAATGTCGATAGCATCTCCCGGGCAGCGGCACCTGGTGACCGCGCACCTTGCGCGACTTCCCCTTCCAGGGTGTCGACCCGTTTCGCCACGTCCGGATGCACCCGTAGTGCCACGATCAGGCTCTCTTCGATCTCCGACCACATCCAGGCCTTGGCCTGGTTCGACCGACGGGCCGCAAACTCGCCTGAGGCACCCATTTTCTCACGGTAGTCCTCGATCTTGCGCCAGACCTTCTCAATCCCGTCGCCGGTGAGCGCTGAACAGGTTAAAACGGGAACCCGCCAATTGGGGGAAGCGGGGCGGATCATATGCACGGCGCTCCGATAGTCGGCCGCGGCGTGATTGGCCGCCTCGACAAGATCACCGTCTGCTTTGTTGACGACAATCATGTCCGCGAGTTCGACGATCCCTTTCTTAATTCCCTGAAGCTCGTCGCCGGCGGCTGGGGCCAGCAAAAGCAGGAAGAGGTCACACATCTCGGCGACTGCGGTCTCCGATTGTCCGACGCCGACGGTCTCGACGATTACCACGTCGAATCCCGCCGCTTCGCAGATCAAAACGCATTCCCGTGTCCGCCGCGCGACGCCACCGAGGCTGCTGCCTGCGGGTGAGGGGCGGATAAAAGCGGATGGATGACGCGACAGTTCTTCCATCCGGGTCTTGTCGCCCAGGATGGAGCCTCCGCTGATCCGAGAGGAAGGATCGACGGCGAGCACCGCTACGCGATGCCCTTGCTCGGTAAGATGCAGGCCGAAAGCCTCAATAAAGCTGGATTTACCGACACCCGGCGCACCTGAAATGCCGACCCGGACGGATCGGCCGCTTTTCGGCAGCAACTCGGCGAGTAGCGCGTCAGCTTCGGTACGATGGTCCGTGCGCGTTGACTCTGCGAGCGTGATGGCTTGTGCCAACGAGCGCCGGTCACCATTCAATATGCCATTAGTGAAATCCGCCCGCGTCATCTCACGCCTTCGACTTTGATTTGCGTTTCTTGCGCCGGCGCTTCTTCTCGGGCTCCGGGGCCGGTAACATACGTTGTGCCATCAACATGAGCTTTTCACGACTTGCCTCGTCGAGTTCGGACAGGACGTCCTGGCGCTTTCGGTGGAGCGAGACTGCTTCGGCGATGAGGGCTTTCCGCGCTGCCGGTTTCTTCGACGCCACCTCTAGTGCCATGTTGCCATCGTCCGTCTCATGCAGCTGACGGCGCGCGGCGCGCGGAACGAAGATAAACTTAATCGCCGCCAGGATCCATTCGCCCAGTCTGTCCAATAGCTTCATCACGGCGCGGCGTCCTCCGCCCCGGGGCCGAGTGGCTGACCGTAACTAAACTCGACCGCATTTCCGTCGGGGTCGCGAACCCCGCAATAATAGCCGACGGGATATGGCTCTTCTCTTGGCTCCCAGATCAGACATCCGGCTCCTTTTGCCTTCTCGGCGACGGCGTCGACAGCCGCTCGGCTCTCCATCGCAAAGCCGGCATGACTATAGTCGCGCTCGCCCTGATTGCGCCCGGGACCGCCGGATATCAAAACATAAATGAACTCTGCTTCACGCCCGGGCTCAGCCAGCCAGACAACGCGTGAATCTACGTCCGGATCTCGGCGCTCGTGGATCGAGCGAAGCCCGCAAAAGTCCGCATAGAACGCCTCGCAGGCGGCGATGTTGCGGACGTGCAACGCAATATGCGTAAGGGTGGCCATGGCCGAGACCGTACCGCTGCTCAGACCTCCTCGTCCAGCAGCTTGGACATCATGATCTCGTTTACCCAGCCACCATTGACGAAGAGCGACCGGCGATTGATTCCCTCATCCTTGTAACCCATGGAGAGGTAGAGACGGTGGGCGCGCTCGTTGTGCTCCATCACCGTGAGGTCGAGCCGCACAATACCGTTTGTTTCGGCGGTCCGTTCGATGGCCCGCACCAGCCCTTTGCCAACGCCTTGGCCGTAGTGGCTTGAGAGGATGCCGACACCGACCCGGCCCGCGTGCTTGTTGCGTTCGAATTGTCCACCCATGCAAAGTGCCTCACCGACGCAAAGCTCGCCGTCCCAGGCGTTGATCAGGAAGTGTCTAGGCATTTCCTGAAACCGCTGGATGACGAACCGCATATCGTCGACCGACTTCGCCCGCTCGTTCGGGTAGAGCAGCATCAGGCTCGTCTCCGAGAGCAACTGTCGGCCAAAGACATAAACCGGCTCGGCATCGTCTGGCTCGGCCCGGCGATAGACGATGTTGCTCATGGTGCGGCCTCATTCACCGCAACGGGTTTGTTTTCCACAACGCTCGAGAGGGCAATGGTCGTCACCGCCTGTCCATGCGCCCGAAATCTCTCCGTCACCTGTTCCAGCGTCTCTAACGAATCTACCGCGAGTTTGAGGAAAAAGCAGTCCTCTCCCGTGACGTGGTGACATTCGATGACTTGGGGTAGTTCCCTCGCCAGCGTGCCGACCGCCCGAAACCGGTCTCCCGGGCAGGTCAGACGAAGGAAGGCCGTAATGGGCAATCCGACACGATCTCGTGCCACCGACGCGCGATATCCGGTCAACACGCCGGCTTCCTCTAGGCGCCGGACACGTTCCGCGACGGCGGGTTGCGACAATCCAACCTCGCGCGCCAGCGCGCTGAAGGAAAGCCGGGCGTCGCGCTGCAAGACATCGAGTAGAGCCCGGTTGTATCGATCCAATGTGGTTTCCAAACTCAAAGCTAAAGGGTCGATGGGGTTCTGATTGGTAAGAAAATGGTGAAACAACGATCATAATAAAAGAGAATAATATAATTAATGTTTAGAATTCAAATAAAATTTGAAATTTTCTTTGTGTTTGGAAACAATTTAATGGTCTCGCTTTCTAGTGCGAAGACTGGCGGGGCCCTGACCGGTCCGATAGTCTCTCGCGGGCGATCGAGGAGACCCGGAACTTGTTCTATACCGAAGCGGAAATCGACCGGCTGGCGGAGAAGCGCGCCGATCCGGAGTTCGTGGCTGCTCAACTCTCCGACCGGAAAAGCGTCTTGTTACCTGTCTGGCGGGGACAGAACCTGATTGATGAGAAGGACGACTCACCGGTCGCGGGAGGATTAACCGTAGACGAGGCGGGAGATCTGATGGCGAATCAGGACGCCTTTGTCCTGCTCGGGCAGGCCGGTGGCCGGACTTATTTCGCGGTTGATGTCTCCAGTTACGACGAGCCCGAGGATATTCCGGAGCTTTCGGGCCGTGGCACCTTTCGCAATCTGCGCGATGTCGGATCCGCGATGTCGCAATCGGAAGGTGCTATGTTGGCTTTTGGGCGAGGGATATTCGCCTGGCATGAGACACACGGGTTCTGTTCGCGCTGCGGTGCCCCAAGCAAGCCGCGTGACGCGGGCCATCGCCGAAAATGCACCAACTGCGGGGCGTCTCACTATCCGCGCGTCGACCCGGCGGTAATCATGCTGGTCCGGCGCGGTGAGCGTTGTCTTCTTGGACACAACAAGCGGCGGCCATCGAAGTGGTTCTCCTGTTTCGCTGGATTTGTCGAAATTGGCGAGACTTTGGAGGAAGCTGTTGCCCGAGAAGTCGAAGAGGAAGCGGGCGTGAAAGTGACCTCGGTGAAGTACTTCGCTTCGCAACCGTGGCCCTTCCCGTCAAGTCTGATGCTTGGTTATTTCGCCGATTCACCGGAAGGCGACCCGACGCCGGATATGGAAGAAATCGTCGAGACCCGATGGTTTACGAAGGACGAGGTGCACAACATCGAGGATACGCCCTATCGCTTGCCGCCGTCGGACTCGATGGCGCGCCAGTTGATGGCGGCCTGGGTCGAAGGGCGCGACTGACGGCTGTTCTTCACCGCTTGGTGGATTAGCTTCTCTCGCAGCGAATACCAATCATCCGCGGGAGACAAGCGATGGCCGGCGATACCCAACAATTGTCCACCTTCGAAGTAGATGGTCACGTTGCACGTATAACGCTTAACCGGCCGGAGGCGATGAATTCATTGAATCCGGAACTTCGTTGGGAGTTGTCGCAACACTACGACGAAGTCGAACGCAATGACGACATTTGGCTCGCCGTGGTCACCGGCGCGGGAGAGCGTGCTTTCTGCGCTGGCGCGGACCTCAAGCATCGGGCGCTTGAGCGCGAAGCCGATTCGTCGCAGCGGGCGCACTGGGACAAACTTGCGGGTGAGACTAAGAGCTTGATCGAGCGCTGGCATTTTCCGAAACCCGTCATCGCGCGGGTCAATGGGTTCGCGCTTGGCGGCGGATTGGAACAGGCACTTGCCTGCGACATCATTGTCGCCGCCGATCATGCTGAATTCGGTCTGCCGGAACCGCGGCGTGGTCTGATCGCAGGATCCGCCGGCGTCCATCGCCTGCCTCGTCAGATCGGGCTGAAGGTCGCAATGGGGTACATGTTGACTGGCCGTCACATGTCGGCCGCTCGGGCCTATGAACTCGGTCTGGTTAACCAGGTCGTGCCGCTCGCAGAACTCGACGCGGCGGTCGAGGAATGGGTCACCGATATCTTGCGATGCGCGCCGCTCGCGGTTCGGGCAACCAAGGAAGCCGCAATGAAGGGTCTCGATTATCCACTGGCCCAAGCCTACTACACGCTGCACGATGGCGAACGGAAACGCCGCCTGTCGGACGATGCCATTGAGGGTCCGCGCGCCTTTGCTGAAAAGCGTGCGCCGGATTGGAAGGGGAAATAAAGGCCTGGTCGGCGCGACCGAGCTAAGCCTCGGCTTGTACCGGTAGGCCGTCCTCGTCGAATTCACCGACCCGGTAAGTGCCCTGCGGATTGCCATTCCCATTGTATTTGAAGTACTGCACGTGAGTGGTGGGGACGCCGAAGCTCCGCGTTACCGCGTTGCCGTCCTCGTCCTCTTCGTTTTGCCACATGTGCAGCCATTGTAGGACATCTGTACCCTGCTCCAGTAAACCGTTCGATGCGGACTCCTCAAGCGTGCCGCAGGACATCCAACGATATCCGTCGGCCATCTCAAGCACGGGCGTCTTGGTTTCCAGCCGATGTCCGTAGACACGGCAGCGCCACTCATTATCCATTTCGACTTCGGCCGGTCCAGAGAGATCCGCGAGCCAGCTCAACCAAGGTAA
>MDTD01044568.1_pt1 | contig 11386 bp, 9 predicted proteins | sample 811221 | NCBI WGS metagenome assembly MDTD01 (sample SAMN05326646, study PRJNA326480) | marine metagenome | isolation source: seawater | place: Pacific Ocean: South West | collected 2011
ATCTATAACTCCTTGAGCAAGAACATCACATCTCATTATACCACCAAAGATATTTATTAGAATTCCTTTAACATTTTTATCAGCAAGAATAAGCTTAAAAGCTGCAGTCACTTTTTCTTTTGATGCACCTCCGCCTACATCCAAAAAATTAGCAGGTTCTTTTCCATATAATTTAATTATATCCATTGTTGCCATTGCTAATCCTGCGCCATTGACCATACATCCAATAGACCCATTGAGTTTGATATAAGCTAAATCATATTTACTTGCTTCAATTTCCGCTGGGTCTTCCTCGCTCAAGTCTCTTAATTTTAAAATTTCAGGTCTTCTAAAAATAGCATTATCATCGAAATTCATTTTGGCATCCAGGCAAATTAATTTTTCATCTTTTGTTATTATTAGAGGATTGATTTCAATTAAACTTGCATCTTTCTCTATCAAAATTTTAAACAAAGATTTTATCAATTTTTTTGCAGTTTGTGTTTGATTTTCATTTAATTTAAATATTGAAATAATTTTGCCTATCTCTTTTTCATCAGGACCATCAAAATTAAAATCAACTTTATTAGTTATGATTTTTTCAGGCGAATCTTTAGCAACCTTCTCTATATCCATTCCTCCCTCGGTGCTGCTTATAAAAGCAATTTTTGAACTTTCTCTATCAATGACGCAAGAAAGATAAAATTCTTTTGCTATGTCAGATGCCTCTTCAATGTATAGCCTTTTTACTTCTTTACCCTCTGGCCCTGTTTGATGAGTTACTAATATCTTTCCAATCATTAAATTAGCTTCTGACTCTAATTCAGATTTGTTTTGTATTAGTTTCACGCCGCCTGCCTTTCCTCGTCCTCCAGCATGAATTTGGGCCTTTAAAACAAATTTTGAACCACTTAGTTTTGAAATGTTTTTTTTGATTTCCTTTGCAGAAAAAACAACTATTCCTTTTGAAACTGGTGCTCCAAATTCTCTCAAAATATCTTTAGCTTGGTGTTCGTGAATATTCATAGAATTATATTTATTTTGTTCTCAGAGTTACTTATATTAAATTAGAGAACTTTAAAATATTAAAAAATGAATATTAAAGAAAAAATTTATCGACCAATCTTTTTAATCTTAATCTATTTAATTATCACCATTGCTGCATTAGCTTCTTTTCAAGAGCATGGAGTTCATATTGAGGAAAAATATCATAGATTAAATGGTTTATTTTGGCTTAATCACATCGCTCAAATTTTCAATTTTGAAAATTTAAGTTTCATTACTGAAAAAAAAATGATTGGGATAGGTGATTACACACTTAATAGACCTGCAGACTTTCCTAAATACGGAATTATTCTTGATTTACCATTAGCTTTTATTGAGATTGTATTTGAATTAGAAAAAATTGAAAATATATATTATTTAAAACAATCTATTAGTTTTTTAATTTTCTTAATAAGCTCTCTTTTTTTCTATAAATTATTAATTAAGAGGTTTAATAATTTTTTTTTATGCCTTGCAGGTATTATTCTATTTATTACTTCTCCAAGAATATTTGGTGATAGTTTTTTATACAAGGATGTTTTATTTCTTTCATTCTTTGTAATAAGTTTATATTATTTTTTTAATCTTACCGAAAATTTAAATAAAAGAGATTTATTTTTGTTTGCTGTATTTAATGCTATCTCTTTTAATTTGAGATTTTTTGCTGCTTTTTTACCAATAGTTTTTTTGATTTTTTTAATTCTCAAAAACTTTAAGGATAAAAAAATTGTAAAATATTTTAAAATTTACTCAATTTACTTTTTTTTAGTCTTATTTTTTATTGTTCTTTTTTCTCCTTATTTGTGGACAAATACTTTTTCTAATCTAATTGAAATATTTAGACCTTTAGAGAATGCTTCCATTGGTGAAGATATAAAAATTCTATTCAATGGTAATTTTTATTCTAACAGGTATGTTCCTGAAACATATTTGTTTACTTGGATTTTCATTACAACACCGATAATAACATTAATATTATTTTTATTTGGCTATATATTTTATGTTAGAAAATTTATTAATAGATTTATAAATTTGAAAAAAAGTGCAATTTACAACGATCTTTGGAGAAGCCAAAATGAGAGTAAAGATTTTATAAGTTTTTTAATCTTAACGTCTTTTGTCTTTACTTTACTTATTTTTAATTCTCCTTTTTACAATGGATGGCGCTTAGTATACTTTTTAAATATTTTTATTATTTACTTTGCAGTTTATCAAATAAATAATTTAAGTATTTTATTTAGAAAGGTTTTAATCACAAAAAAGCTTTTAGTAATTATTACTATTTTAGCAATTATTCATAATGTAATTTCTTTAATTAAATATCATCCATTTCAAAGTTATTATTTTTCAGAAATAATTACAAATAAAATGAAAAATAGTTTTGAAGGTGACTACTATGGCTTGTCAGGAAAACATTTCTTCCAAAGATTAAATTTAGATTATCAAAATAGTAAATTCAAAATTGCTGTAGCATCTCATACACCTCTCCAACGTAGCCTGGAAAGTGTAAGTAGAGATGTAAGAAAAAACTTTGAGGTAATTGGCCAAGATTATCAAAATGCTGATTTTATTTATAAGAATAATATATCAGAAGTAAATTCTAGACTGAATAAAAAGTACAATATACCAGCAAATTTTGTTAAAGTATACGAATTAAATATTGATGGCACAGTAATTTATGAAATCTTTAAAAATAATAGATGAAAATATTTTTTTATAAATCAATATTGATATTTGTTTTGTTTATTTTAGCAATTCATTTTTCATTTGGATTAATTAAAAAGGAATTGAGCCGTGAAATTTCTAATTTAACTTCAAAAGAAAGCTTGGAAGCAATGAAAGATAAATTAAGAGAAGAGATAAAAATCGGAATTGAAAAAGACAATATTCTAAAACCAGAAGATGCTAAAATTATAAAAAGATTTTTAGATAAAGTTCAATCAGAATTAATAGATTCAACAGAAAAATAAATTGTCCAAAAATATTATTTTAATTCCGATATATAATGACTGGAGATCTCTAAATAAATTACTTTTAAATATTGATAAATACTTAAAAAGTAACAAAAATAATCCAGTGGAAATTTTAGTGGTAGATGACAATTCTAGTAAGAAATTATATTTAAAAAAAAAAAAAATTTGTAAATATTAAAAAGATAAGAGTAATTTCTCTTCTAAAAAATTTAGGTAGTCAAAAAGCTATTGCTGTTGGTTTAATCTATCTTAAAAAAACAGAAAAAAATTCAATAATCACGGTGATGGACGGAGATGGTGAGGATAATCCAGCGGAACTCAATAAGATGATTACATTAGCATCAAAAAACACTGGCTTTATAATTACATCAAACAGGAAAGCTAGGAAAGAATCACCTATTATTGTTTTTTTATATAAATTTCATTTAATTGTTACTTTTTTCTTTAGCTTTAAGTGGATTTCATTTGGAAACTTTACATCCTTTCATAGCTCTAATTTAAGTAAGCTCTTAGTAGATAAAAGCTCTTGGTATGCACATTCTAGCTCTGTATTAAAAAATTGCTTAATTAAAAAAACCTACTCAAAAAGAGAAAAAAGATATTTTGATAAATCAAATCTAGGTTTATATTCCTTGGCTGAGCATTCTCTGAGAATAAATTCCGTTTTTCAGAAAAATATAGTTTTGTCCTCGATTCTTTACATTTTGATAACTCTATCTTTTTTTCCTAAAATTATTACGTTAATAATTGTAGGTTTTATTCTACTATTTAATTTTTTAATTTTGTTAATCAAGGTGAAACATATGCCAGGAAAATATCTTGAGATAAATAAAATTATTAAAAAAAAACTTCATTATCGTTAATAATTTAGACAATTATCTAATTTATGTTCAAATAAAATTTTATTAATTTGTTTTGTGCTATAGCAATTTTTTTTCAAAATAAAATTAAAAACGTTGTGATCTAAAGGGGATATTGTGAAAATTTTTTCAATCTTGTTTTTTACCAGTTTTTCTTTGTAAAAGTTAATATAATACTCTCTAAATTTATTATCTTTTAAAGGGTAACTAACCCCATCAGTGGTGTACCATCTATTTGGAGAATAAACTTTACTTTTAATTTCTGTATTAATAAATTGATACTCAGTTATGATTAAACTATTTTCTTTATTTAATTTGAGATGATCTATACTTTCTTTTAAAAGTGAAACTTCATCTTTTAAGTTTGTCTCGCTTGCAACCGAAACCCATTTTAATCCCTTTAGATTGATCGATATATTTTCTGCAATGGTAAAATTTTGCTTATTAATTCCTTGTAGATCCATAAATTTTCGATCAATGTTAAATCTTTCATTATATTTAAATGTTATAAAAACATTGGATAATAATAAAAGTAAAATTAAGAATATTTTTTTTATTTTATTTTTTTGATTAATTTTGCTTTGTATTAGTCCGATTAAAATCGGTAGTAAAAAAAAAATTATATTCTGATTTTTCATTATCTCTTGATTTATGATTGAAATTATAGAGACCATTAAAAATATGATTTTAGTATCAAAAAAATTGATTGTTTTGAAATTCTTTAAAATTTGAAATAAAAATATGAAAATTAATAAAAGAAAATATTTATATTCTCCAGTTAAGCTTTTTATTAAATACTTTAATTCAAATCCTGCTGATCTTTCTGCGCCAATAGTCAAAGGGAAATAAATGTATTGTATAAAAAAGTTATTTACTCCAATATTACTTAAAATTAACAGAAGTATTATTATTCCAAATAAAAATATAGTGAACAAACAAGAATTTTTTAAATAAATAAATTTTTTTTGTTTTAACGAAAATATTAAAACAATAAATATAAATAATAGAGAAAATAAACCCGCTGGTATTTGCTTGCTTAGGAATGCGATTGTTAGAAAAAATATCGAGAAGTAAAGATAATAACTAGATTTTTTTTTAAGAAAAAAAACTAAAAAATAAATTGAAATTATTGAAAAAATTAATGAATGATGATCTGGGAAAGGTACACCTGCTGACGGATATGCTAAAATTGCAACCGAAAAACTATAAAAAAGAGAGTAGATGGGTCTAAGATTTTCACTAATAAAAAAATTGTAGGTGAAGTATGCAAGGATAAAATTTATTAAAGAGGAATGCAAAAGATAAACTGTCCAATTAGTGCCTGCGAAGTAAAAAAAAACAGATTGTATAAGGTCAACCAAAAATCCGTTTGATGTCCAATAATCTCTTATTGGTAAAAAACCCTTATTAATAAAATTTGCTGAGTCAAAAAAAGCAAAAGTATCTATTGGAAAAACTCCTATAGAGCCAAAGTAAAAATTTGTTGTAATTGATATTATAAATATTAAAAATATATTGAAATAATAAGTTTTTTTCATAACTATAATTAACAAACTTTTAATAACGAATAAATGAAATATCCTGGTGCAGAGTTAGATAATTTTGATAAAGCTACAATTTGGAGAAAGTACATATTCCTCCAAATAAGAAAATTTATAAAAGGTAGTGTTTTAGAAGTTGGAGCTGGTATAGGAAGTTTCACAAACAACTATAAACATTTAACAAATGATATCACGTTAAGTGAAATAGATGATAACAATTTATCCATTATAGAGGAAAAATATAAAGACACAAAATTTAATTTCACCAATAAAGAAACAAAAAACTTAAATAATAATTTTGATACCATAATGTATCTTAATGTATTAGAGCATATAAAAGACGATATGGAAGAAATTAAACAAGCTTTTAATAAACTTAATAAAAATGGAAATTTAATAATTTTAGTTCCTGCTCATAACGAACTTTATTCAAAATTTGATAAAGAAATTGGACATCATAGAAGGTATAAAATTGATTTTTTTTCAAAAATAAATATTCTAGAGTCTAAAGTTCTTAAATTACAATATTTAGATTCTGCAGGATATTTCTTGTACTATTTAAACAGGATATTTTTTAAAGAAGAAATATATCCATCAAAATTAAAAATTTTTATTTGGGATAAAATATTTACTCCAGTCACTTTTTTAATTGACTGGTTGCTATTGTATAAATTTGGAAAAAATGTTTTATATGTATTAAAAAAATTATAAATCTAAATTTTTATCAATTTTTTTAGCGGCTGAAAATAATTCCTGAACAGCTTTTATTGATTTTTCAAAATTTACTTTTTCGTCTCCTGATAGTTCTAATTCTATTACTTTTTCTACACCATCTTTACCTATTATAACCGGTACGCCAGCGTATAAATCTCTAACACCGTATTCTCCATTTAAATAAACTGCACATGGCAATTGTTTTTTAAGATCTTTTAAATAACACTCTGCCATTTCAACACCGGATGCGGCAGGTGCATAGAATGCAGACCCTTTTTCTAAATATTTAACAATTTCGGCACCTCCGTTTTTTGTTCTTTTTATAATAGCGTCTAATTTTTCTTTACTGATTTTTTTTTCATTAACCAGTTCAATTATATTTTTACCGTCTATCTGTGTAGAATTTAACATTGCAACCATGCTATCTCCATGACCGCCCAAAACAAAAGATTTTATTTTCTGCACCGGTACTTCGAGTTCTTTAGATAAAAAATAAATAAATCTAGATGAATCTAATATCCCTGCCATTCCAACAACTTTATTCTTAGGTAAACCAGAGTATTTTTGTAGAGCCATTACTATTACATCTAATGGGTTTGTAATACAAATTACAAATGCGTTTGGTGATGTTTTTTTTATTCCTTCAGCAACTTGTTTAATAATCTTTAGATTAATACCTAACAAATCATCTCTTGTCATACCAGGTTTTCTAGGAACTCCAGCTGTGATTATTATTACGTCAGAATTTTTAGTATCTTCATAATCGTCTGTTCCAGACAAATTAATATTAAAACCATTAACTGGCGAAGATTGAGCTATATCAAGTGCTTTCCCTTTGGCAATACCTGACGCTACGTCAAATAAAACAACGTCAGCTAAATCTTTAAGAGCTATTAAATGTGCTAATGTACCTCCAATTTGACCCGCACCTATTAAAGTTATTTTTTTTCTCATTTTTAAATTATTTCATGGTTGGCATTACAAATTCAGGGTCAGATCTTAATCCTGATGGCCATCTAGATGTAATAGTCTTTAATTTAGTATAGAACCTCACGCCTTCAGGACCATGCATGTGTTGATCTCCAAATAAAGATCTTTTCCAGCCTCCAAAACTGTGAAATGCCATAGGCACAGGAATAGGAATGTTGATACCTATCATTCCTATTTTGGCTTTATTTGAAAACGTTCTTCCAGAGTCTCCGTCCCTTGTAAATATGCTAACTCCATTACCAAATTCATGATCGTTGACTAATTGTAATGCTTCGTCAAAATCTTTAACTCTAACTACTGATAGTACTGGACCAAATATCTCTTCTTTATATATTCTCATATTTTTTTTTACGTGATCAAATAAACAGCCTCCAATGAAAAAACCATTTTCATACCCTTGAATTTTAAAGTCTCTTCCATCAACAATCAATTTAGCTCCCTCTTTTTCCCCGATGTCTACATAGCCTCTCACTTTATCTAAATGTTCTTTAGTTACTAACGGCCCCATTTCAGATTCCTTATCCATACCAGGCCCAACTTTTAATGCTTCAACTTTTTTTGCTAATGATTCAACTAATTTATCTCCTATACCTCCAACTGCAACTGCAACAGATTGCGCCATACATCTTTCACCAGCTGAACCATATGCAGCACCCATCAATCCATTGACAGCTTGATCTAAATCACAATCAGGCATAACTACACAATGGTTTTTTGCTCCTCCTAAGGCTTGAACCCTTTTCTCATTTTTTGCACAATTTTCATAAATATATTTTGCAATAGGCGTGGATCCAACAAAACTCATTGCGACAACATCTTTATTATTTATTAGAGCATCAACTGCCTCCTTGTCTCCGTTAACAACATTAAAAACTCCATCAGGTAAACCAGCATCTTTGAGAAGTTCTGCTAATTTTATTGAACAAGAAGGATCTTTTTCTGAAGGCTTTAAAACAAATGAGTTTCCGCAAGCTATTGCCATTGGAAACATCCACATAGGAACCATTGCAGGAAAATTGAAAGGAGTAACTCCAGCACAAACACCTAAAGGTTGTCTAACCGACCAGCTGTCAACATTAGAGCCGACATTTTCTGTAAATTCACCTTTCAATAATTGAGGAATACCGCAAGCATACTCTACAACTTCTAGTCCTCTTGTTAATGAACCTTTTGCATCTTCATAAACTTTTCCATGTTCTGATACAATTATTTTTGTGAGAACATCTGAATTTTTTTCAATTAATTCTTTAAATTTAAACATTATTCTTGCTCTTTGAAGAGGGGGTGTATTTGACCATTTCACAAATGCCTTTTTTGCATTATCGACAGCATTGTTAACATCTTTCGTTGTAGCTAATTTTACATCTGCACATTGTTCTCCAGTTGCGGGATTAAAAACTTTGCCAAGTCTCTTTGAGTCACCAGAGAAGATTTTACCATTAACAAAATGCTGAATAGTTTTCATGATGTAATTGAATAAATAAGCTTTTAACTTGTTGCAAGCATTTTTTTAATAGAGCCGATGGCTTTTGCAGGATTAAGGCCCTTGGGACAAGAATTTGTACAATTCATAATAGTATGACACCTATATAATTTTAATTCATCAGCTACTTTTTTTAATCTCTCTTTTTTATCACCATCTCTACTATCATTTATCCAACGATATGCTTGGAGTAAAACAGCTGGTCCCAAATATTTATCACCATTCCACCAATAACTCGGACACGATGTAGAACAACAAGCACATAATATACATTCATAGTATCCATCTAATTTTTCCCTATCTTTCTGAGATTGTTTAAGTTCAGTTTTCTCTTGTCCTGTTTGATCGACTTTTAACCAAGGCTGAATTGACTCATATTGTTTGTATAAAGTTGTGAGGTCACCAATTAAATCTTTCACAACTTTTAAATGTGGTAAAGGGTAAATATTAAGGTCCCCTTTAATATCTGTATGTGATTTAATACAAGCCAAACCATTTACACCATCAATATTCATTGCACAAGATCCACAAACACCATGTGCACAAGATCTTCTAAAAGTTAAAGAAGGATCTATTTCATTTTTAATCTTGAATAAAATATCTAAAACCTTTGGACCACAATTGTTCATATCAACTTCATATGTATCAATTCTAGGATTTTTTCCTGTAGTCGGATCCCATCTATATATGTTTATTTTTCGAAGATTTTTTGAATTTGTTTTATCTCTATGATAATTTCCTACCTCTATTTTAGAATTTTGCGGCAGGCTAAATTGGGCCATTAATAAACTCTCTCCTTAGGAGGAAAATATTGAACATCGTTAGTAAGAGTTCTAGAATGGACATCTCTATATTTTATTTGAACTTTTTTTCCATTTTGCCAAGCTAATGTATGTTTCATGAAGTTTTTATCGTCTCTCTTCGTGAAATCTTCTCTCGCATGCGCACCTCTGCTCTCTTTTCGATTATAAGCTGAGTCCATAGTTGTTAATGCCTGGCTTATTAAATTATCAAATTCTAAAGTTTCGACTAAATCAGTATTAAATAATAAAGACTTGTCTTTCACAGAAATATCGCTCATGCCCTCATAAGGCTCTCGGATTTGTTCAACACCCTCTTTTAAAGTTTTTTCAGTCCTGAAAACAGCACATTTTGACTGCATAGTTTTTTGCATTTTTAGTCTTAACTCTGAAGTTTTTGTAGAACCTTCTGAATTCCTTATTTTATCAAATCTTTCCAAACATTTATCTGTTTCTAATTTCGAGACTTCTTCATGAGGTTTCCCCGGTTTTATAATTTCACTAGCTCTTTTAGCCGCTGCTCTTCCAAAAACAACTAGGTCTATTAAAGAGTTTGAGCCTAACCTATTTGCACCGTGAACTGAAACACAAGCTGCTTCACCTATTGCCATTAAACCAGGCACAGTTTTTTCAGAACCATTGAGTGTTAAAACTTCTGCTTTATAGTTTGTTGGTATACCTCCCATATTGTAGTGCACCGTAGGTACAACTGGGATTGGTTCTTTGCTAACATCGACGTTAGCAAACGTTTTGGCAGCTTCTGAAATTCCAGGAAGCCTCTCATCTATAACTTTTTTATCTATGTGATCTAAGTGTAAATTAATATGGTCCTTATTTTTTCCCACACCTCTACCCTCATTAATTTCCATCTCCATAGACCTACTTACTACATCCCTAGATGCTAAATCTTTAGCATTGGGCGCATACCTTTCCATAAATCTCTCACCTTTTCCATTTACTAAAAATCCGCCTTCCCCTCTTACACCTTCCGTGATTAAACAACCAACTCCGTAAATTCCTGTTGGGTGAAATTGAACAAATTCCATGTCTTGTAAAGGCAAGCCGGCTCTTAATACCATGGCATTACCATCTCCAGTGCATGTATGAGCAGATGTAGCGGAATAGTAAACTTTCCCGTATCCTCCAGTTGCAATTATGGTTATATGAGATCTAAATCTATGAATTGTTCCGTCTGTTAAATTCCAAGCTATAACTCCTTTGCATTCTCCATTTTTCATAATTAAATCTAGAGCAAAGTATTCAATAAAAAATTCTGTGTTTTGTTTAAGTGCTTGTCCGTATAGAGTATGCAAAATAGCGTGGCCTGTTCTGTCAGCAGCTGCACATGTTCTTTGAGCCGTGCCGTTACCATAATTTTTTGTCATTCCTCCAAATGGTCTCTGATAAATTTTTCCATCATCAGTTCTACTAAAAGGAACACCATACCTTTCTAGCTCAACAACAGCTCTTGGAGCCTCTTTACATAGATATTCTATTGCATCTTGATCACCAAGCCAATCGGAACCCTTAACTGTATCATACATGTGCCATCTCCAATCATCTTCGCCCATGTTTCCTAAAGCTGCAGAAATACCTCCTTGGGCTGCTGAAGTGTGACTTCGAGTTGGAAAAACTTTTGATATACATGCAGTTTTTAAACCTGCTTCTGATAATCCAACTGCAGCTCTTAAACCTGAACCTCCAGCTCCAAGAACTACGACATCGTATTCATGATCTATAATTTTATATGCACTCATTTATTTTAGGTTATATATACTTAAAATTGTTAATAAAGGAACTAGTATAGCAAATAAATATAGAGCTTTATTTGCGACATTTTTGATTTTCTCGTCATGTAAATAATCCTCAAAAATCTCACTTATTGTTAGTGCTGAAAAAAAGAAAGCTATAATAATGAATACTGAAAATAATATTTTTGACGGTTGTTCAGAAAAAAAAATTAGTATTTGAGAATGATTCTTATCATAAATTGAGACAAAAT
>MDTD01178859.1_pt1 | contig 11386 bp, 11 predicted proteins | sample 811221 | NCBI WGS metagenome assembly MDTD01 (sample SAMN05326646, study PRJNA326480) | marine metagenome | isolation source: seawater | place: Pacific Ocean: South West | collected 2011
AAATTAAAAACTTCTCTGACAAAAAATATTAAAAATTGTCTAATATCTGATAGGCCAATTGCTTTATCTTTGAGTGGAGGAATTGATTCAACAGGTTTAGCATCAATAATTAAGAAAAAAATAAAAAAAAATATCGCTGCATTTACAATATTTTCAAACGATAAAAATTACGATGAATTTAAACAAGTTAAAATGACTGTAAAAAAATTAAAACTTAAACATTATTGGATTCATATTAATAAAAAAGATTTTTTGACCAATTTAAAAAAAATTATTTTAAAAAGAAACTCACCATTACCAACATTAACTTCTTATATTCAATGGCTAATGTATAGAGAAATATCCAAGAAGAAATTTAAAGTTGTTTTAAGTGGAAATGGTGCAGATGAAATATTTTCTGGTTATTATGATCATTTTTTAGCACAATTGAATGACTTACGTGGAAAATTATTTATTAAAAAATTTAAAAGTTGGAAAGAAAAAATATATCCAATCATAAGGAATAGAAATTTTAAAGATTATTTACTTTACAAAAAAAATTATATTAAAATTTTATTAGGACCAAATCTATCAGAAATATTTGGGAAAAAAAAATATTTACTAACTCTTAAGAATGAAAAAATTTATAAATCTTTACTGAAAAATAGGATGTATAATGAATTGAGGTATGAAAGCTTACCTGTTATTTTAAGGGAAGACGACTTAAATGCAATGCATTTTTCTATTGAAAATAGATCTCCATATTTAAACCACATTTTAGTGAAAGATTTAAATACGTTACATTGCAAATATTTTATTAGAGATGGTTTTGCTAAAGTAATTTTAAGAGATACTTTGAAAGGATTGGCACCAAAACATATATTGAATAATCATGAAAAAATTGGATTTAATATTTCTTTGAATAAAATCATTGATTTTAATTCTAAAAACGTTCGAAATTTGTTAAAAGCAAATTCAAAAATTTATAAGATTATCGATAAAAAGAAAATACTTAATTTAATAAATAACCAGGAAGAAATTAACAAATATCAAAGTTTTTTATTTAAGTTTATCAATACAAAAATATTATTAGATAATTATTAATAAATGAAAAAAATTATAGGTTTAAACGCAATTGGAATTAATACATCAGCTTGTATTTTGATTGATGGTAAAATTAAAGCTGCGATTGAGGAAGAAAGATTAAGTAGAAATAAAAGAACAAGACTTTTTCCAGAGAAGTCAATTCAATATTGTTTAGATTTTTGCAACCTTAAGATGGAAGATATTGATGCGATCGCAATATCTTGGAACCCAATTATAAATTTAGAAAAATTTGATAAATTTCAATCTAAAAATCTTTCTTATTTACCAAATATTTTACATTCTGCACTAAATCATATCATAAAAAATAAACCTATAAATGATGCTTACTTTGAACAAAGTCTAAAAATTAAAAATAAGGAAATTAAAATCTATTTTATAAAACATCATTTATGTCATGCATCAATGTCCTATTATTCAAATTTTTCAAAAGCTGGTGTCTTTACTAATGATGGTTTTGGAGAAAAAGAAACGTCAACTCTTTCAATATTAAATAATTCAAAATTAAAGAAAATAGAGTCAAATTTTTTTCCTCATTCATTAGGATCTTTTTATTCTACATTCACAGAATATTGTGGTTTTACTCCTCAAAGTGAAGAATGGAAATTAATGGGAGCAAGTTCATATTACAAAAATGATAAGATTTTAAAAAAGATAAAAAATCTAATTGAATTAAAACCAAATGGAAAATTTGAATTAGATTTAAACTTTTTTAATCACTATCAATTTCATAGGCCCAAATACTATAATCAAAAATTAATTGAATACTTGGAAATAGACCCTAGAAAAAATGATAAAAGTGATATGCAAAAAAAATATTTTTATATCGCTAATGCTGCTCAGAATGTATTTGAAGATATATATTTTCATCAAATTAATTATTTAAGCAAGATAATAAAAACTCAAAATTTAGTAGTAAGTGGTGGATGTGCAATGAACTGTGTTGCAAACGGTAAGATCCATAAAAAAACCTTTTTTAAAAATATTTTTGTATCTCCTGTGCCTGATGATAGTGGTGCATGTTTAGGTGCGGTAGCTTATTTACAAAAAAATATTTTTAAGAATAAGAAAAATATTGGTGTTAAAAACTTTTACTTAGGACCTTCGTTTTCAAATAAAGAAATTAAAAAAAAATTAAAGAAATATCAGATTAAGTTTGCATTCATAAAAGATATCGAAAAACATGTCGCAAAAGAAATTTCATCTGGAAAGGTTGTAGCTTGGTTTCAAAATAGGCTTGAATTTGGGGATAGAGCATTAGGTAATAGATCAATTTTGGGAGACCCTCGTAAAAAAAGAATTAAAGACCTAATAAATTCAAAAATAAAATATAGAGAAAAATTTAGACCATTTGCTCCAGCAATTTTGAAAGAGTTCGTAGACCAATATTTTGAGGAAAAAAAAGAGAGTAAATATATGGAAATAGCACTAAAATTTAAAAGAAAAGTTATAAATAAAGTTCCAGGTGTAGTGCATGTAGATAAAACGGGTAGACTACAAAGTGTAGATAAAAATTATAATCCAAAATTTTATAATTTAATAAATGAATTCTATAAATTGACAAATATTCCTATAATTTTAAATACGAGTTTTAATATTCAAGGTGAACCTATTGTTTGTTCTATTGAAGATGCTATTAAAAATTTTTATTTGTCAGGTTTAGATAAAATGTATATAGGTGATTTTGAAATCTCAAAATGAAAAAAAATAAAGAACAAAAAGGATCAATTTTATATTCAAAAAAAGATTTAAGCGTATTTGATAGACGAGCAAATTATTTTAAACAATCTAAAGAAAAGAGTATAGATAAGCTTAATTCTTTAACTAAATTTAGTAGTAGACAAAATATTGCTAAACTTTTAGCACAATACGAAATATTCAACATAACAAAAGGAGTAACAGGAGATATTATAGAGGGAGGTGTGTATTTCGGATCAGGATTATTTGGATGGGCTAATATAGCTGTATCAAAAGAACCTTTTAATTATCAATGTAAAATTTTAGGTTTTGATACTTTTGAAGGATCCAAAGGAGTAACAGCTAAAGATAAATCCTCAAAAAATATTATTAGACGAGAAGGAGAGTATAATGCTAACAATTATCATGACTTACAAAAAGCAATAGAAATTTTTGATTTAGATAGACCACTTTCTCATATTAAAAAAATTGAGCTTATCAAAGGTGATATCAGTAAAACTGTTCCAAAATATTGTGCTGGGAACAAACAACAAACTGTAAGAATTTTACATTTAGGAATGAATCTTTATAAACCAACCTTAATTGCTCTAAAACATTTCATGCCTAGAATGAAAAAAGGTTCTATTATAGCAATAGATGGATTAAATCATGCTACAGCGGGATGTATGGATGCACTAAATGAAGTAACTAAAAATAAGAATTATAAATTACAAAATTTTGATTTTTATCCAAACTTCACATTTTTAATCCTAAATTGATTAAAAGTAATTGTTATATTTGTGGTAATGAATTGGTTTTTTTAAAAAAAATTAAAAAACCTCAAAAAAATGAAAATACTTTCAATTTTTCAATAAAAAAATTTAGCAAAGAATTTTATGAATGTAAAAATTGTTTTCATATATATAATTTTCATGCTTTCCAGAAAAAAATTTTAAAGATTTATCAAAAAAATTATAATTTTCAGTCACATAAAAATATAAAAAATAAATTTAATTCAATTATTTCTCTTAAAAAATCTAAATCTTCAAATTATTATAGAATTAAAGCCCTTTTACCTTTTTTAAAAAAAAACTATAGAATTTTAGATATTGGCAGTGGTATTGGTATTTTTCCATACGAAATTCAAAAAAAAGGGTTTAATATTGATTGCTTAGAGTATGACAAACACGCTTGCAACTTTCTTCAAAAAATTGGATTAAAAGTAATAAGAAAATCTATACTGAAATATAAAATTCCAAAAAAATATGATTTTCTTACCTTTAATAAAATATTAGAGCACTTACCTATAAGGAATATATTTTATATTTTGAAACATATTACTATCAAAAAAAAGATATATATTGAGGTGCCTTCTGTCAGGGCAAAAAAAATAAGTCTGAATAGACAAGAATTTTTTTTAGAACATTTCAATATATTTTCTAAAAAATCATTCACTTTACTCACTAGTAAACTAAACTATAAAATTGTTAAAATTTCAGATATAAAAGAAAATAATAACAAATACACTTTGAGAGCCGTCATTGAAAAAAAATAATATAGAAAAAATTTTTGATAAACTGTTTCCAATTAACAGAAGTATAATGGGTTCTGGATTTAGAAAATCTTTAGATATTATTACTAAGGGCCTTAATTTTAAAAGAATTAAATTTAAGTCTGGTCAAAAAGTTTATGATTGGCAAATACCTAAAGAATGGAATATTAAAGATGCCTATATACTAGATCAAAATAAGAAGAAAATCTGTAATTTTAAAGAGAATAATCTTCATGTCATGGGCTATTCATCTCCAATAAACAAAATTTTAGATTTAAATGATTTAAAGAAAAACCTCTATTCTCTTAAAAAATTACCTAATGCGATTCCATATGTTACCTCATATTATAAAAAAAGATGGGGATTTTGTATAAAGTACAACCAATTGAAAAAGCTCAAACCTGGGAAATATAAGGTTTATATAAATTCTAAATTCAGTAATGGCAATCTTGTTATTGGGGAAAAACTTATTAAGGGTAAATCTAAAAAGGAAATATTATTCTCGTCATATTTGTGTCACCCATCTATGGCAAATAATGAATTAACTGGACCAATTGTGCTCTCAGAAATTTGTAGAAAATTAAAAAATAAAAGACTTAATTACTCATATCGATTTGTATTAACTTCGGAAACAATTGGAGCTATCTCATATCTTAAAAAAAGGGGTGAGTATCTAAAAAAAAATTTAGTTGCAGGATATCAATTGACTTGTCTTGGTGATAGGGGAAATTTTACATACAAAAAAACAAAATTAAATAACTCATATTCTGATTATTTAGCTATCAAAGCTTTATTGTTAGAGAAAAAAAAATTCAAAACTTTAGAATTTTTTCCAGTTGGGAGTGATGAAAGACAATATAGTTCCCCAAGATTTAATTTACCTATAGGATCGCTTATGAGAACTCCCTACGATAAATACAAACAATATCATACGTCTTTGGATAATAAAAAATTTATTAGTTTTAATTCAATTCAAGAGTCAATTGATGTTTATTTAAAGATTATTGAAATTAACGAGAAAAATAGATTTTATAAAAATAATTTAGGTTTTGGTGAGCCTCAATTAGGAAAAAGAGGGCTTTACGGAGATTTGTCTGCCTATAATGCTTTTAATAGTGAATTGGACAAAATAACTAATAACTTTTTCTGGATCCTGTCTTTAAGTGATGGAAAAACTTCATCTCATGAAATATTTGAAAAAACAAAGTCAAACCTAAAAGTTTTTAATAAATCTATACAAATTTTAAAAAAAAAGAAACTCATCTCAATAAATGACTTTTAAAAAAAACCAATATATTAAAAATAATAAAATATATCTTAAAAAAAAAATATCGGTAAAAGATTATTTTGTTGAAATAAAAAAAATAATTGAAAAAAAAAGAATTAAAAATAAATTAGTGATAGATGTTGCGTGTGCTAGCGGTGACTTTATATCATATCTAAGAAAAAATAATAATTTAGAAATTGAGGGAATAGACTATTCTTCAGAACTGCTTAAAATTGCAAAATTAAAAAATCCTGATTTAAAATTTTATAAACGCGATTTAAATAAAAATATTAATTTAAAAAAAAAATTTGATTTTGTGACATGTTTAGGAACTATGACTGCATTTGACAATTGGACACGGCCTCTAGGTAATTTATTTAGACTATGTAAAAAAGGTGGAACGATTTTATTATATGACCCAATAAATATATATAATATTAACACTTTATTAAGATATGAAAAAAATGGAAAATGGATATCAGGATTTAATCTTTTTTCAAAAAAGATGATCTTTAAACTTATAAGAAAAAATAATAAAAATGCTAAAATTAAATTTAAAAGATTTTATTTAAGAACCTTCTTAAAAAAAACAAATGATACTATGAGAGCATGGACGATTAAATTAAACAAAAAAAATAGAATAATGGTAGGAACTTCACAAGTATTAGATTTCCATATAATTGAAATTAAAAATGTTTAAAAAAATTTTATTTATTACAGGTCATAGAAAATCTGGAACAACTATGTTTGCAAATTTATTTGATGGTCATAAAGATTTTTTAGTATATCCATCAGACGTCTGTTTGCTATATGCATATTATCCTTTTTTCATTAAAAGTAATCTAAGCTTTAAAAAAAAGAGAGAGAGAATTTTACATATAATCTCCAAAGACCTTGGATCGGTATGTAAAGAACATGATATTTCAAATAAATTTGATTTGAAAAAAATGCTGAATTTAATTAGAAAAAATATCAATATCAGAAATATTAATTCAATAAAAAATCTTCTTGAAATTGTTTTTAAATCATATGAGAAATCTCTCAAATTCAAGACTAATTATAAGTATTTTGTAATTAAAGAAACTAGTTTAGATATTTTTTTTAATAAAATTTTTTCAAAAAAAGATAAAGTCAAATTTTTACATTTGATAAGAGATCCAAGAGATAATTATGCAAGCTTAAAATCGGGAGCAAAAAATTATTATAATAAATTGGGTGAAAGCGAAAAAAAATTGTTGTTCAGTATGATAAATAGATGCAAGTTAGATTATAGCTTCATTGACATAAATAAAGATATTTATGGAAAAAAAAATTACAAACATATCAAATTCGAAGATTTAACAAAAAAATCAAAAAAAACTATGGTTGAAATATGTAATTTCTTGAAGGTAAAATTTAATAAGCAACTACTTTTTCCAAGTATATTGGGTACAAAAACTAAAGGAAACAATTACGATGGTGAAGATTTTTTTAAGATTTCATCAAAAAATGTAAATAGATGGAGAGAGAGGATAAATGAAAGTGAAGCAAAAATTATTGAATTTTATTTCAAAGATGAATTAAAAAAATACAAATATAAAATTTCAAATTCAAATATAAAAAAAAATATAAGAGCAATTACAGATTTTTATGAATGGACAAATTATAACTTTTTTTATCATGATAGTTTTAAGAATTAATTAAGGAGAAGATTGTTAATGAAATTAAAAAATTCTAAAGAAAATTATGCTGTACTATTTCATCATTTTCATGAAAAAAACCTATTTTATAAAAGTCCAGGATCATTAGGGAAAAAAAAATTTTCACAATTTATAAGATTAAACAAAAAAAAAATAAGTAATTCTAATAATTTTCTTGAAAATTTTAAAAAAACAAAGAAATTAATATCCCTAAGCTTTGACGATGGTCTTAAGTGTCAATATAATTTGGCTTTACCTATTCTTGAAAAGGCAAAAATAAAGGCTTTTTTTTTTATACCTACATCAAATTTCAGCAATAAGAAATTATCCTTTGAGGTTATAAGATACTTAAAATACAAATATTTTAGCAACGTAAATAAATTTTACAAAATATTTATTGACCATATTAATAGAGACCAGAAATTAAAGAAAAAAATAAAAAAAAATACGGATAACTTATTTAATAAAATCAAGAGTGAGTCGCCATATTATACAAAGTTAGATATTGAGCATAAGATAATAAGAGATTACCTAATTACCGAAAATGATTACAACAAAGTTATTTTGTCAATTATTAAAAAAAAAAAGATAAATATTAAAAAAATTCATAAAAAATTATTTATGTCAAAAAAAGATATTGCTAATCTTTTTAAGCTTGGACATACCATAGGTCTTCATTCTCACTCTCATAATTATCAATTTCATAAGCTAGGTTATAATCAAGAACTTAGGGAATATAAAAAGAATAAATTACTTTTGGAAAATATCCTGCAAAGTAAGATTAATGTTGCAAGCTATCCGTTTGGGTATCAAACAGCAAATTCTACAAAAATTTTTCAAAAAATTGGTATTAAGTTTGCATTTAATAAAAATTTTAAAAAGAAAAGTAAAAATATAAATAAAATAAATTTTAATATGTCTAGGGAGAATATTTCGAACATTATAAACATATGAAAATAACAATCTTTACCGGTTCATCCAATAGACATAAATATTTAGTAAATTCCTTAATTAATCACAATATCTACCTAATTATGGAAAATAAAAAGAAATTTAGTTATTTAAATTCAACTTCTTTTAGGAAGACTTTTGAAGAAAAGAATTATTTTAAAAAAGTAATTGCAAGTGAAAATAGAATATTTGGAAAAGTAAACTTAAAAAAAAAAAAATCAAAAAAATTTATCAAATAGAATACAAAAAACTTAATTCTATAAGTTTAAAAAAATTAAGACCTTTTTTAAAAAGTGATTTGTATATAGTTTTTGGATCTAGTTATATAAAAAATAATTTGATTAAATATTTGATTAAAAAAAAATGTATTAATATTCATATTGGAGTATCACCATATTATAGAGGATCAAATTGCAACTTTTGGGCAATAATTGACAAAAATTATAATCTTGTTGGGGCGACTATTCATAAACTATCGAGAGGTTTGGATAATGGTCCAATTCTTTATCATTCTTTAGTAGAATTTATAAGTAATCCTATTGATTATTCTATGGCTACTGTCAAATCAGCAATATTATCTTTGAAACAAAAAATTGATGATAATTCAATATTCAAATTAAAATCAAAAAAACAAAATAAAAAAAAACAAATAAGGTTTTCAAAAAATTCTGACTTCACTAAAAGTTATTTAAAAAGATATCCAAAAAAGATAGGTTTCAAGATTCTAAATAAGAACTTGTTTATAAATCCTGTTATGCTAAAAAAATCTTGTATCTATGATAAAAATATCAAAACACCAATTAAAAAAAAATTCAAAGACTTTAATTATTGCTGAAATTGGTCAGTCCCATTTAGGTAATTTCAAAAATATTAAAAGTATAATAAAGAAAGTTTCTAAAACTGGAGCAGAATTTATTAAATTTCAAACACATTATGCCTCTGAAGAATCTACTCTAGATGAGCCTTTTAGAGTTAAAATAAAAAATTTTAAAAATAGACTTGATTATTGGAAAAAAATGGAATTTTCTGAAAATCAGTGGAAAAAAATTAGTGACGAGTGTAAAAAAAACAATCTTACTTTTTTAAGCTCCCCATTTTCTGAAAAAGCTGTAGAAATCCTTTCAAAATTAAAAGTATCCGCATGGAAAATAGGTTCAGGGGAATTTTTTTCTAAATCGCTTTTAGATAAAATATTAAAATTTAAACAGCCAATTATATTAAGTACTGGTCTAGCCACATTAAATGATATTTCAAATTTAATTCCAAAAATAAAAAAAAAAAATTCTAAACTAATTTTAATGCAATGTACTAGCTCTTATCCTTGTAAAATAGAAAATATAGGGGTGAATGTGTTAAAGATATTTCAGAAAAAATTTAAATGTCTTGTGGGCTTATCAGACCACTCTGGCTCAATTTATCCCTCAATCTACGCTATGATTAATGGAGCATCGTTGGTTGAAGTTCATGTGGGGGATAAAAAAAATATCAAGAATCCTGATAATAGTTCCTCTCTTAGCTTTGAGGAATTAACTGAGTTAGTGAAAGCAAGAGATATTATTTATATCCTTAAAAAAAATAATGTTGATAAAACTAAGCTTGATAAAAAATTATTAGAAAACAAACAGATTTTTACTAAAAGCTGTGCTCTTAGAAATTCAAAAAAAAAGGGAGAAATTTTAAAAAAAAATGATATTACATTTAAAAAGCCTGGAACAGGAATTCCTGAACGGAATATGAATAGTATCATCGGAAAAAAATTGATTAAAGACTTATCAAATAATAGATTACTTAAAATAACTGATTTTTTAAGATGAAAAACAAAATAACAATTGCAGTAGTAATAAATAATAGAGCAAATTACTCCAGAATAAAATCATTTCTAATAAAAGCAAAAAAAAATAAAAAAATTCATCTACAATTAATTCTCGCGGCATCTTCTCTTGTTGATAAGTTTGGTGAATTAGAATCTATTATAAAAAAGGATGGATTAAGTATATCTAAAAAACTTTACACAATTATTGAGGGAGACAAGCCTGTTACAATGGCTAAAACAACAGCAATTGAAATCAGTGAATTGGCAAACGTATTTGAAAATTCTAAACCTGATTATGTTTTTGCAATTGCTGATAGATATGAAACGTTATCTGTTGCAGTTGCAGCTAGCTATATGAATATTCCTCTGCTGCACTTACAAGGTGGGGAGATAACTGGATCAATTGATGAAAGTGTAAGACATGCTATTTCTAAATTTGCAAATGTTCATTTTCCTTCAACATTAAAGTCAAAAAAAAATTTAATCAGAATGGGAGAAAATCCTAAATACATCTTTAATGTTGGATGCCCATCAATAGACCTTGCAAAATCAGCATCAAGACCAATTAAAAATTTAGATGAGATTTTAAAAAATTATAAATTTTCAACTCAAAATAAAATAAATTTAAAGAATGTTAAGGATTATGTCATAGTTGTACAACATTCAGTGACCACTGAATATCAGGATACAAAAAAGCACATTGTAGAATCGATAAAAGCGGTCTCTAAATTAAAAATAAATTCTATTTGGTTGTGGCCAAATGTTGATTCTGGATCAGATATAATTTCTAAAGAATTAAGAAAAGCTAGGGAAAAGAATTTATTAAAAAAAACTATTTTTATAAAGAATGTTAGTGCTGAAGATTTTTTGATTTTATTAGATAACTCAAAATGTATAATTGGAAATTCAAGTGTTGGAATTAGAGAGTCTTCATATTTAGGAGTGCCAAGTGTTAATATAGGGAATAGACAGCTAGGTAGAGAGAAGGCAAAAAATGTAAAACAAGTTAACCATAATGAATACTCAATTTTATCATCAATAAAATCACAAATTAAAATTAAAAAATACAAAAAGTCATTAATTTATGGAAATGGAAATAGTGGAAAAAAAATTTTAGACATAATATTAAAATTAAACGTCACAAATACACAAAAAAAATTATATTATGCAAAATAATAAGATTAAAAAACATATAGAAACTCTTAAAAAAGAAGTTTTTTTTGTAGATACAAAATGGCCCCAATTTGATCTTTTGTTTAAAGATTTAATAAAATTATCAAAATCAAAAAAAATTAGCACTATTGTCTCTTTAGAGAGAGGTTCCTTATATGGTAATATAAGTTTATTTGCTCCACTTTTTGACA
>MDTD01109045.1_pt1 | contig 11383 bp, 9 predicted proteins | sample 811221 | NCBI WGS metagenome assembly MDTD01 (sample SAMN05326646, study PRJNA326480) | marine metagenome | isolation source: seawater | place: Pacific Ocean: South West | collected 2011
GCTAAATCGACATTCATGAAAGAAAAAGCAGTCCATCCAAAGTGGATATTATACGCTCAGGATGACATAAGCAAGAGTGCGATTCACCCACCTTTGCCCGAAATGAGCGTAAGAGAATCAAACATCATACTTGAGTATCCTGGTGTCTTCACTCCTGTGATTGTAAAACTAGACTCGGATGAAAAAGGAACATACGTTTCTGAGTATGATGGCCCGAGTTATTTGGTGAAGCAAGCAAAGTCCCATTTTCCTCTTTGGAGTCCTGTTGCCGCATTGTATGTCGGCAGGGAAAATATGGTAATACCCTCGTACAGGCAACGTCCTGTATTCAGAAAGGCGGTGGACAAAGCACCGGAGGTAAATGTTGAAGGGGAGCATGAGGATAACCATAGCATCACTAGAATTATGAGATATGCGAGAAAGGCCATTATGAACAATAACAAGGCCATGACTGCAAAAGAGTTGATTGCTGGTGTTAAGGGTCTTACTCAGAATATGCTTGACAAATACGGTGGTGAATACGGTCTTGAGCAGATTGAGGATAAGAGATGGACAGTTAATCAGGCGATTGATGATGATATACAGGAGAAGTTTGCATTCCCTCGTATGAACCAAGCATCATCGGATGGTGGCGCATGGTCAGGTATGCAAGCAGACATCACCGCACCCACAGGCCCGACTGAGATTACTGATGAGGAGAACACTACGTTTGGGAAGCCGAAGAAGGAAGGAGTTGAGATAGATCCTAACTCATCATTCAGGCCAATGAATATGGTTGTCACTACCGAAGATGGAGAGGCCACATTGACTATTCAAGAAGGCAAAGCAGTAATTCGCTTCCCTGGCAAAGATAAAAATCACGAAGAGGAAGAAAACGAGGTACTGCCAGCCCTTCGCCATGATGATGCGCTGTGATGGCTGACAACCCTGTCATGTTGTTATTCATATACAATTGAGAAAAGTAGCAGAGTTTGATGGCAACGGCACAGATGCTAGAACCCTCCATTGGATGGTCTGCTTTTGGTGCAGATTTCATCATCAAGGAAGACTCCGGTAGCGAACTATTCGTTGCCGGATACGCAAGCGTGGACATGGTGGACAAGCAGGGTGACAGAATACCTGCTGCGGCTCTTAAGAAAGCCTTTGGAAAATTCATGGACAACAAGGCATACAGGAATGTTCAGCTTGCACATAGCGGCATCCAAGTCGGAGAAGTCGTTGATTCCTACGCAGATTCACAAGGCCGTGTGTGGAAGTCCGAGGTGGACGACCACGGCCTCTTTGTCGTATGCAAGATACGCAGCGATATTCAGAAGGCACGAGAAGTGCAAAAGCAGGTACGAGATGGAGAGCTCCGTGCCTTTTCAATAGGGGGCCAAGCCCTGTTCCGTGTGAACAAGCACACGGCAGAGCATGGCAACCACCGTGAGATTACTGACCTTGAGTTGCATGAAATTACCCTTTGCAAAAAGGGCATCAACCCCGAGGCCGGTTATACAATCCTCAAAATGGATGAAAGTGAAGTGAATAAAATGACGGACAGCGAAGCATTGACAGAAATAAGGGATAGCCTGAATGGAATATTGAAGGCTATCGGAAAAGAAGATGAGAAAATGGATCCCAAAGAGATGAAGGAAATGAAGGAAATGAAGGAGAAGGGATCTATGAAAGAGGCGACTGATGAGATGAACGAGGAGATGATGACCTACGAAGACGATGAAGTCGGAAAGGCAACCCAGGATGCTCTGGAATACATCGACACTCTTGAGAAGTTCGCACACGAGCAGGGAGTGGATCTTGATGGACTCAGGACTCACTTCGGCCTAGAGAAGGCATACATGGTCGGAGTGGATGGACAGGGTGGCTACTCTCACAGAGGGCAGGGCGATGAGATTGGAAGCGGCGAAGACGCAACCGAGACTGCAAAGCCAGCACTACCCGCGCCTGGTGGCAACCAGTACGTCATCAAGCAACCTGGTGTTGCTAACATGGCATACAGCGCACCTAGCGGCAACCAGAACGTCATCAAGTCCGGCGAGGTCACACCCGAAGGACTAGAGAGGGGCTACTCGGCATACGCTGCACTCAGAGATGAGGAGGCATTGAAGGCTATTGTGAAGCAGGATTGGGAGGCTCGCTACGAGGCCGAGACTGCTCGCGCACTAGAGGTTCAGAAGGCAAACGACTTCGGTTCACAGATTGCATCTCTGAAAGATGAGATAGCAAACCTAACCGCAACCGGAAGCGCAGACCTCCAGAAGTCCGCCGCACCATCAACCGACATTCGAGTCCCAACCAACGAGGAGTTCGCCGCAATGGGGAACGACCTCGACTCTTGGAGAGCGACAGAGGATCTAGCAAGGAGGGCATTGGTAGGCGAGTGATCGTCTAGGGTGACTAGGAGATAAAGGAAGTGAAAAAATGAGTGGATCAGTTGGATACATACGAACAATAGAAGACATGGAGAGGCTATACTACGGTGCGGGAGCAGGTGCAAACGCATGGGCCTACTCAGGAACGGACTTGCTCAAGGCAGACTCACCTCTGGTTAGCAGTACGACAGGAACCTACCAGGCAATATTTGGCCGAAAGGTTTGGTCACAGCTCAACCAGGAGTTCAACGCCTTCAGCATACTGCCCAAGAAGCCCTGGGAGAAGAGTGGATGGAGGGTCGTCACTGACAAGCCCTCCTTCAACAAGGGCGGTGGACTACCTGAGAACGGTACTCTACCCGAGAGCAGCAAGCCTGTGTTCGAGGAAGTCAGCACCAAGCCCAAGACCGTTGCTCACACCTTCGATCTGAGCGAGACTGCAATGTTCCTCGCAGACAAGGATGACGGATTGGGTGACGCTAGGGCTGTCATGAAGATGGAGATGGCAAAGCATCACGCCGAGCACATCAACGTCATGATGCTAGAGGATGTGGAGAACAAAGCAGGAAACGACTTCGAGTCCCTTGACAGGTGCTTGTCCTCGGCCTTCGTGGAAACCGCAACCGACTTCGTGGACACGATTGCAGACCACAACCAATACAGCATCACTAGAAGCACAGGATCAGTTGCACAGTGGTACGATGCTAACGTGGATGCAGGTTCAGCAGGTGCTTCTCGCGCTCTCAGTCTGAATATCATTGACGGAATGTTCAGGCAGATTTGGGAGAAGGGTGGACAGCCAAAGGTCATACTGACAGGCTACGATACCCTAGAGAAGGTTCAGCAGCTCCTACAACCTCAACAGAGGTTCACCGAGATGAAGAGAGTCGTTCCAGGCGTGAACGGAGTCAAGGGTGTTCCAGGAATGGAAGCCGGATTCGTAGTAGCAACCTACAACGGCGTACCTCTAATTCCATCGAAGGACGTACACGCAGACACAGGCGAACTATCGAGAATGTATTTCATCGACTCGGACTACATTTACTTCTGCACCGCCAAGCCAACCCTATACCACGAGTCCGGTATAGAGACAGGAGATCCTTTCGGCATCAACAGGCTAGGGCAGATGGGAATGTTCCACACGATGGGAGAGCTATGGCAACTATTCTACCGAGCACACGGAAAGGTGAGGGACATCGCCGCGTGAAGGCTTGGAGATGATGGAGAAATAAAGGAGTGAGAAAATATGGCATCAGCAAACTTAACAGAAGCAAGCACAGCAGTCGTTTTCAACCTACGAATGTGGGCAGGGAACGTGGAAACCGAGAACACCGATTGGCTACAAAGCCCACTAGGGAGCAACGCAGTAAGAGGCGCACTACACATGGGGTGTGTCGATGTTGTGGCAAGCGGCGCATCCGCTAACACCACCCTTGACTTCGGTGACGCTAACACACCATCAGCCGTGACGGATCTAATCAACCCAACAAAGATTATCGCACTACTATCGGTAGTGAACGTGACTGACAAAGCCGCAGGAGATATTCCTAACATTGGGTTCACCGACACGACCATCAGTTTCGATTCGGACACTGGTGGAGATGGTGACACGCACCGCCTTACGTTCCTATACAGGTGAAGGTGAGCCAACATGGCTCTTAGCCTTCAATATGTAGGGTCGCGGCCCTATTGTGAGATAAAGATCGGCAAACATGGCCGTATCGGATTCGCACGAGGGCAGACCAGAGATGACGTACCACAGGATCTTATCCGCAACAAAATCATACCAATGATTGACAATGGCGGAACCGCCTGGAAAGTCCACGACTCTAAAGCAAAGGACATGGCCTCGGCTATCAAAGAACCACCCGCTAAGAAAGCAAAGACAGTAGCGGCGGTTGAGAAGGTAGCAGAGATTCCACAGAAGGTAGTCGAGAAGGTCAAGGAGACAGTCCTCCCTGTAAAGGAAGAGGAACCCTTGCCTCCTGTATCCGATGAACAAGTGGATGTGGACATTCTCCTAGCTGCGGCAGGGTTTGACTCCAAGATGACTAGAGCACAGATGATGTCATGGTGTTCCGACAAAGGCATAGCCGTGAACAACCGTTCAACGAAAGCCTCAATGATGGATCAGGCCCGTGAGCATATCACGGGGGCATCTGAGTGAGCAATGAGATTGACGATGGCGTAGGTCGCTACGCAAGTCGCACTCGAATCAACCGCAGGGTTCTGAACATTACCGGAGATGGCACAGGTTCGATAAGTGGCACTATTGATATGAATGGGAAGATTTCCCGTATCATACTCGATATGTCTCGCATGGCAAGCAACTCAAATGGTGCTACTCAAGGGTCTATGGACATCTCAATGGATGCAGAAGCAGACGGCGGAACCGATTACAAGTATTGTGAACAAGTAGCAAGTCTTGATTTCAGGACTGCGACCAATCTTGTAGGTCACTTCCAGATTGCAGAGGGGGCTAACACCGATACTGCAGGAGTTCACTTGACCATCAACAACCCCGCAGGTGTGGCAGGTTCCTGGAACGGAGCAGTCTGTGGCAGAGTCAAATTCACATTAGCACTCTCAGGAGGCAAGGTTTTCACCGCAGGAGCAAGCAACATTGCAAGGATTACAATACTGCATGAGTAAAGTAGTGGTTAAATAGGATTGAAAATAACGTAGGTATCAGTATGGCACTCACAGTTGAGAAACTTGGCAGAACGAATGTGACGGGCAACAGGCTAACTGTCGCTCTGAAAATAACCTTTGATAGCTCCTATCCAACAGGAGGAGAAGCATTGGATCTTACGGCTCACGTTGCAAACATCGAAACTGTAAATGTCGAAGTGAGTGGTGGTTTCGTTTTCGCATACGATAGAACCAACAAGAAGTTGAAGGCGTTTGAAGCAGGTGCAGATGGAGATGCTTTGGATGAGGTCGATAACGCGACCGATCTTGGAACCGTAGTCACATTCCTCACAGTCACAGGTGGGCGAGCCTAAGCGGGGGCTTGCCGGTGGCAGTTGAACTAGACGAACTCTGCTTTGAAGAAGCACACGAAATAGAACGCCGCCGCAAGGTGCGAATGGCTGAGATAGCCACGGACGAAGGTTCCATACGGACTGACGACTCTCCCTTTAGCAAGGAGAACCTTGCGAAGGCTGAAACTGTCCGCGTGAAGATAAGGGGAAGAGAGAGATATGACATTCAAAACATCGGTTCAGGAACGAGATGCCTGTCCTGTGGGTTGCTTCACTTTTGCTATACCCCTAGTTGTGCAGGATGCGGTGGAGACATGGACTACAATTTGGGGAGCTAGGGAGGATGAAGCGTAATGCCACGAACATTCAATCCTGGGCATAGACCAAGCCAACCGTTGTATCCTGACGATCTTGTCTATACAACAGTAGCAAAAGTGGAATCATATTTGCAACTTCCCGAAGCCAAACCTTCGGCATTGATTGGTGATACCACGACTGCCTCAGAAGGCGGAGTCACAGTGATTAAAATTCCAATAGCAGGGGCAGATTATCGAAGGTGGGGCTTTGCAACAGGAGATGTCATCTCTCTTTACGATAATGTGGATGCATTAGGTTGCACCCTTACCTTAACAGGCATTGAATCAACGGGTTCGAGTGGAGGCATCACTCTGAAAGCAGTAAATCCTGGAACTGCATACACCAAAGATAACGAAGCCTTTGTCCAACCCTCAACAATACTATCCAATTCGTCACAAAGGGGCATCAGCAAGGCACAAGTCGAGACTCTAATTAGAAGAAGGCAAGATCACATTGACAGGGTATGCCGGATAGCATGGCGACCCAGGCTTGTTGTCGATGAGTATCAAAACTTCACTACGTTCAAGCCTTATCGCCGCAGATACTACACAGATTATGTCGGTGCGATTTATCTTAGAAACAGGCCAATTCAAAGAGTTCTAAGGATGGGAGTTTGGCAAGGAGACAAATATAGAGAACTAGCTGCATCACGAGTGAGGCTAATTGTCAAAGATCCTCATGTGTTCAACGGAACTGACAAGATATTCTTATGTCCAAATATAGCACATACTGCTACGTTGTCAAGTGGTTCATCAGGCACTACATGGGCAAAGGACTTCGGTGTCAAGACAATTGCGAGTCAGATTGCAAGTTTAATCAACGAGGATGCGGCTGCAGGTAAGACTGCTATCCAGATAGGAAGCATGACCGATGGCGGCAAAGCACTCAACGTAAGCAATGAATTCCTAGCAACCGCCAATAGTGACGAAGGAGATGGGAATGTTTTGATTAGCAGTATGCGTTCAACGGATGAGGGCGAAGATACAACCATAGCAGTAACTAATCTTAATGCCTTTGACTTCGCTCTGAGTAACACGGTAAATTCTGTGGCAACCTCAACTGGCTCAACATTCAATGTTACAGATGGAGCCGCCTTTACGCAAGGAAATGGTTTGTATTACTACGGCACAGGTGCTTCAATCAAAGTTGCGAGATGCACTAGAAATGGCAACGCTTTGACTATCGTTGATGACTTGACATCTGACTTCCAATCCGGCTTGTCTGCAAACGTGACAGACATCTTCCAAACTAGGTTTGATAGTGACGCTACTGATGAGCAAAGGCAAAAGGATTGGTGGTCTATGGAGGACAATGGTGCAATCATGTTCAACAACCAATATCCATTCTTTGAGAACCATAGCATCAAACTAACTTATGTCTATGGTGAAAGGTATCTTGACAAGACCATTGAAGACGCTTGCACGAAGCTTGTGGCGTTGGACATTATGATGACTGATGACTATACTGCTATGTTCCCCGAAGGAACTCAGAATGTCGATCTCCCACAGAAGATTACTAAATTAGAAGAAGAAGTTAAACGCATCTTGATTCCCTATCAAGAAAGCATTGTTGTAGCGGGCATGGGTGGTTAGTCTGTGCATAAGGGTCTGATTGAACAAATTACACAGATGAGGGATGCTGCAAAGCAACTGTCAAAAGCCTCTGCTAATGTAATCAAGAACGAGCCTCATATGCATGATAAGGTATTGTCCGAAGAGAGAATCATGGCGCAAGCCGATGGCATACCATACTCTGAGGAAGAAATGCAACATAATGCAATGAGACAGATGGAGAATAGTCCATTCCGTCTTGCCATGTTCAAGGCCAAAGAAAAATTCGAGGAGGCGGCGAAACGTGGCTAAAGACGCGATAAGTGCATTGCGAGATATTCTTGCAACTAATTGGTCAAAGCCCCCTGAACCATCCATCGAAGACATTGCTGATGTGGACAAGGGCGATGCAAAGAGAGTAAGGATGCTAGACAACGATGTCATTCGTATCTTTGAGACTGCTCACAATGAAGCACAACCCGAACTTGTCTATGACTTTGTTAATGAGCACGTCAATATCACAATTGATTGCAGGACTGTGGACAGTCGTGTAAGACTCTCGGAGATTCGTGATGAGGTAAGAAGAATCATTCATGCCTTTAGGAAGGGTGACAACAATAACTTTGACCGACTCATATACAAGACTAGGACAGACCTTTCTGACAGGTCAAAGAAACTATTCAGGTACACGATACAGTGTGAGGTAATCACATTCAGTCAGCTTGCTACTGCTGTTGATCCTGTGGTAAATCCCGCAGATGGTCAAGTAAGTGGCGGCAACACGTTCCAAACCTTTGATGGAGATTTGCTGACTATTGCCCAAATGACCCCCTCTGACGGGGTATTTATCGTTGGAAGTGGCAGTAATTGGGTGGCAGAAAGTGGTGCAACGGCTCGAACATCGTTGGGCCTGGGGTCAATGGCTACGCAGAACTCTGACGCGGTAAGCATCACAGGAGGTTCAATCGGAGGCGTTTCGGGTGTAGTGTTCAGCGTTGCGGCAGGAACAGGGATGACAGGCACGGCTACTAGCGGTGCAATCACACTTAACGTAGGTGATTTGACTGTATCCGAACTAGCGGCTAATAGCCTTCAAACTAGCTCCGAGTCCTTTGCAGATAATGATACGTCTTTGATGACCTCTGCTGCTATCCAAGACAAAATTCAATCATTCGGCTTTGCTGTTCTGTCTGAAATCACATCAGGTGTTGATTTAACTGCTGGAACAGGGATGCTCATCCAAAGCGAAACGAACACGGGAAGTGGAGATTACTCTGCTACTGTTACTCTTGATCTCAAGGACGAAGACGACTTTGTATCAAACTCTGCGGTTCATGCCGCATCTCAGCAATCTGTCAAGGCATATGTCGATACGCGCGTATCAAACTTACTAGGGGGCGCACCTGCGGCATTGGATACATTAGACGAACTAGCCGCCGCGATAAATGACGATGCTAATTTCACAGGCACAGTAACAACTGCTCTTGGCAACCGCCTAAGAGTCGATACCAACAATCAGGGATTAACCTCCACTCAGCAATCAAACGCTCGTGCTAATCTTGGCCTTAATGCAGGGTCAGTCCCATCAGCAGGAACAGGAATCGACATTAGCGGCACAGGCGAGTTCAGCGTGGATGTCAGCGACTTCATGAGTAGCGGTGCGAACAACCGTGTCCTAACTGCAACAGGCACAGATGCATTCCAGGGAGAGTCCACACTCACATATGATGGCACTACGCTAACGATAGACAATGGTGCGGATGAAGTCATTGCCCTGGGTAGTGGTAGCGGATTGGCAACCATTGAGATTGGTGGCGACTCTGGTGCTAGGATTGACCTCAAGTCTCCAAACTCGGATGATTTTGACATAAGGTTACATACGACAGGATCGGGTGGAGAGCTAGTCACTGCCTCTCCCCTGACTCTCAAGACATCAGGAAACAACGATGACATCACGTTTGCACCACATGGTACGGGCAAGGTCAAGTTCGGTGCAAGCGGATTTACCCTGCCAACGTCAGACGGAACTGCAAATCAAACCCTCAAGACCGATGGAAGCGGAGCCTTGACTTTCCAGGATGATTTGAATCACATTTATGCTATTAGTGCCGCTACCGTATCAGGTGGGGCAAACATAGTCCTGACTGCTAGTGGTAGTGGAAGTGGCACTGATACAGTAAAGATTGCAGGGGGAACCAATACTACTGTCACTCAAAGCAATGATGAGATTAGCATTGCTTCCTCTGATACTACATATGCAATTAGCACATCTGCGAGTGGTAGTGATGCTCGAATAGTTTTGACTGAGGGAGGTTCAGGTAGCGGCACGGATTTCGTCACATTAGCGGCAGGTACGAACGTAACCATCGAAGAAACGGGCGACACTATCACATTCGCAGCAGCATCAGCAATCACCTATGATTTTCTAGTCGCGCAGACAAGTGGGAATAACGACAACCCTGCATTGAGACTTGACCCAAGCTCAGGTAGCAACGATGACATCACCATCGTAGGGGGTACGAATGTCACAGTAACTAGGGATAGCAACACACAACTCACGATAACTGCAACGGATACTAACACTCAACTATCAACAGAACAAGTCCAAGATATAGTAGGTGCGATGGTTGATGGGGGAACCGAAACCAATATCGCAGTCACATATGACGACACAGGCGGAAAACTGAACTTCGTATCAACTGACACTAACACTCAACTATCTCAGGAGCAAGTCGAGGACTTTGTAGCAGGAGTAATCACAGCAGGTTCTAACATAACCAAAACATACGATGACGCGGCGGGAACACTAACGCTTGCCGCCACAGATACCAACACTCAACTCAGCACAGAACAGGTGCAGGACATTGTTGGGGCTATGGTGAGTGCCAATACGGAAACGAATATTGCTGTCACATACGATGACACAGGTGGCAAGTTGAATTTCGTTTCAACTGACACGCAATTGACTCTTCTCGATGAGGATGACTTTGCATCTAACAGTGCTACTGCCGCCGCTTCTCAGCAATCCATCAAGGCATATGTGGACGGCAAGACTGCATCCATAGTCGATTCTGCTCCTGCCGCCTTAGATACTCTGAATGAGTTGGCGGCAGCTCTCAATGATGATGCTAGTTTCTCGACCACTACTGCAACCTCGCTTGGCAACAGATTGAGAATTGACGACAACCAATCCCTCACTAGCACACAACAAGCACAAGGTCTGACTAACCTGGGTTTTACTGCATCCTTAGCAGAAATCAATATTCTTGACGGTGGATTATCCGCATCCGACATTCCTAGTTTGGCTACTTCAAAGATTACAAGTGGCACTTTCGCTGATGCCAGGATAGCACAAAGCAACGTCACTCAACACCAAGCCGCCCTTTCCATAACAGAATCACAAATTAGTGATCTTGGGTCATACATTACTGCACCTAGAACAGTCACCGCAGGTGGCAATACGTTAGCCAATGGTGAAACGCTTGCATTCACCGCAGGTAGTAATGTCACAATTACAGAAAGCGCAGGTGCGGTTACAATTGCCGCTACTAACACCACATACGGGGTGGGTAATGGTATTGGATTATCTGGAACAACTTTCTTTGTAAATGCAGGTAATGGACTAGCACAAACAAGTAATGGGTTGCAGATAGCAGACCCCGATAATTTAGACCAACTAACCGAATCAACAGATGCCACCGATGACAAGATTCTGCTATGGGATGAGTCTGCCTCTTCATGGAAATACATGACGATAGACGATCTCCAAGATTCCATCGACACTGCTTCAAGCGGTAGCGGGGCGGTATCAGCAGTCGCCAACGGTGCTAACAATAGGATAGCCACGTTCAGTAGTGCTGACGCTCTGAATGGCGAATCCACTTTCACCTATGATGGCGCAGGTGTAATGAAAATAGACCATAGTGATAGGGTGACTGTATCGCTAGATGGTGTAAAAACATCAGATGCAACCTTTGCTCAGATAGCCGCCGCAAACGATGGAGATAGTGTTGCGAGTATTGCTTTCAATAGAGTGGGTGCTGATGATGCGGCAGATATTGCATTCCATACTCAAACGACTAGCACTACAAGTGTAGCAGAAAGAATGAGAATCACATCA
>MDTD01193335.1_pt1 | contig 11382 bp, 9 predicted proteins | sample 811221 | NCBI WGS metagenome assembly MDTD01 (sample SAMN05326646, study PRJNA326480) | marine metagenome | isolation source: seawater | place: Pacific Ocean: South West | collected 2011
GACAACCCCCCAACCCTTGACCCTCGCCCAAGGAGGCGCTTCCCCTCGTCAAGTATCACTTAGTTTCATTTTCTGCCGCCAATAACCTAAAGATCCTTTATATATATGGGGTACGATCGCATTCGTAATTAGATTACAATATATTTTTAATCAATAACTTGCGTGATTATTGCTGAATTCTCGCCTTGTCGAATGCCGACAATAGCAGACAGATTATGACGAGTTTTTGCAAAGCGTTGCAAAGTTGATCCTGGGACGAATTTTAGCCATGTCCCTTCGCGCATTTGACAAGGGGGGGGGCCTTCCGTTCCCGATCCGCCAACCCTCGGACCGGTCATGGATAAATAGAGAAGTAATTCGTTGATTTTGGTGATTTTATGTTAAAAAGTCGGCATACATCCTAGACTACGTTTTCTCTTGCATTATATACTCCCTTCGTTACCTGAAAGAATACCCCATGTCTTACCCTGACCCCACATTTTGGAGGAAAAAACTTTCAGCTCTGATGCACGACTCGCCTGGAAAAGTCTTGCAGATTTGGGATCATTATCAGCGTGCCATTGAGTTGCAACTGCCTGATAAGTTCGAAGATTATGAGCATTTTGACCACAGAGCTGATCATGATTCTTCTGCTTCAGACCGTTTGCCATGGCCTAAACCAATCAGATCTAATTTTGATGGAGTAGAAAATTATTTTAGGCACCCCATGGGTGGAAATGCACCCTTTCGATTTGATCTTGCATTTCAGAGTGTAGCACAAGCAGAAGGTAGTGGTCAGACAACACGACCTTCATTGATAAACGAAGATGATCCACGAGGTGAATTTTTCGCTCGTTGGCGTTTTTGGAGATGGTGGGCATCACACAAAGACCCCCGCCTAGCATTCATGCCTGCCGAAACCAGACTGCCTGATCACACCATTTGGTCTCATCTTTTTGTAACTTCTGCTTTTCAAGGGTGTACGGGAGATGATGGAATCAAGCCATCGCTATTATTATTCAATCTTGGGCCCGCTCAAAGCTTTATCTCTGAAGCCCGCTCGACCCGTGATCTATGGAGTGGTAGTTATCTTTTGAGTTACCTCACAGGGGTTGCAATACGTGAAATTGCACTTGAAATTGGGCCAGATAACTTTCTTTTCCCCAATTTGGCGGGACAACCTCTCTTCGATCTCCTTTTAAAAGACGAACTTTGGTCCCAGTTGGCCACGAGCAAGGCTGGCAATGCATGGGAGTGTTTCGGGTATGACAATGCTTCGTCAGGTGAAGGGAGCGACAGAGGCGCCAGGAGACTGCTTACACCGAGTCTTCCGAACCGCTTTTTGGCACTTGTGCCGGCATCCAGAGCAAAGGAGCTCGGTGAGAAAGCCGAAGCAGCCTTGGAGAAAGCGAAGGGTGGAATCGCATCTACGGTACAGGATATGCTTTTAAGTAGAGTGCCAAAGGCAAAAGACCATTGGGATGAAAAGCGATTCGAAGCACAAGTTGATCGCATGCTTTCTTCCAATTGGCAGACATTTGCTTGGCCAACTGATATTAAGCAGGCAGAAGAAATATCCTCCTTGTTACCAAACGAGCAAACGTCGGAATCCTTCAAAGCCGTAGTCGGTATGGCTAAGTCGACACCTCAGGGGGACCGTGATTCTCGTTACTTTAATTCCGAAGGTAATCTTTCAAATTCCAGTAGTGCTCACTCGGTCTTTTATCACTTTACGAACCTTTTGTTGGATGGCGTTAAGAACGCTGGAGGATTTAAGGCCTGGGGAGATGATTCTTCTTGGAAAAAGGGAAAGGACTCCAACAAGGATTACCTGAACGGAAGGGAGGAAATCATGTTTTGCCCTGCGGAACACGATAATTTGGACGAATCGCTCCAAAGGCAACTTTTCAAAGATAGCGAAGCCCCGGGTCTTGGAGCATCTTCTTTAATCAAAAGGTTGTGGCATTACTCCTACTTGGAACCCAAGTACGGTTTTTCGAAACACGACTTCACCATGCCCAGCACTCGTGGGATAGCTCGTTCTTTGCCTTTCAGTTCGGATGAAGGGGAGGGTGACGAATCAAATGAAAACGATTATTATGCTGTCCTGGCACTTGATGGCGATGAGATGGGCAAATGGGTTTCGGGGATTAAAAATCCCAAGATCAAGGAACAGTTATCGAAGGAGTCGATTGATTATTTTGAAAGCAAAGGAGGAGAACTGAAGAATTTTCTTGAGAGTCGTCGACCGCTTTCTCCTTCCTTTCATCTTCAGTTTTCCGAAGCACTGGCAAATTTTTCTCTTTATTGCACTGCTCGAATCGTTGAGTCATTTGACGGAAGACTGATTTATGCGGGGGGGGACGATGTTTTGGCTATGCTTCCTGCTAGCAAGGCCATTGCTTGCGCCCACATGCTTCGCTCTGCGTTCAAAGGAGAAAAAGACAGGTTGAACGAATTGAGAGGAAGTTGGGAATCTCATCGGGGCAAGATGGTAAAGATTGAAGAAAACCGACTCTTCGAATCTCTTGCGGAAGGGTACCTCAGGATCCACGAGCACGCTGAGGGGACTGAGGAGGAGCCCAAAAGCAACCACTGTATTTTGCCCGGCCCGGCAACTGATGTTTCAGTTGGAATTGCAATCGGACATGAAAGGGATCCATTGCAGCGTATCGTTCAAGCCGCTCAACTCTGTGAGAAAAAAGCCAAAGGTGAGCTTGGCAGGAGTGCTTTGTTTTCCCAAGTCGTCAAGAGAAGCGGTGAAATCGTTGAATGGGGCTGCAAGTGGGAATCCGGGGGAATAACGCTTTTGCAAACTCTTCTCAAATGTATGAATGAAGGGAAACTGACAGCCCGATTTCCCTACAAGTTGGTCGAGTTGCTCGATCCCTATTTATCAGTTGAAGGTTCGAGTGCCGAAAGTGATTCCTCCTTCGAGAAAATGGCCGAAGAAATTGTTGCGAGGGAAATGCAAGAATGTATGGCAAACCATTGGAATGGGTCTTCGCACGAGCAGAAAGACATCTCTCTTTTGGTTGTTTCTAGCCTGAGTGATTACTGGGATTCTATGAGCGAAAATTCTTACACAGCTGAGATGAAGGTTCGCTCCATAACTAGCTTTGCTCGAACTTTGGCTTGGCTTTCCAAGCGAGGAAAGGATATGCGAAATGATTGAGCTTTCCCTTCAGCCTCAAGACTTTCTTTTTTTCAAAGATAGCCGGCCAATGCTTGGGGCCAGTCCGGGCAAAGGTGCACGGGTTCCCATGCAGCATGTCCTGAATGGAGCTCTGCATGCCGCCCTCCATCGAGCCTTTCCCCAAGCAGGAAGTCTTGAGGGAGAAAAGATTCACCAAGGTGCTGGCGGTGATTTCCGTTTTGGTAACCTTACGAGTATCGGTCCGTTCTTTTCACATGTAGGAGATGACAATTGGGCCTTTCCGACGCCTTTGGATTTATGTACTTCCAGCGGTGAGATTTCACATGTGCCTCTCTCTAAATTGCCTGACGCTTCATCCCTTCCTGCTCCGCTTCGGCACCATGTCGTCAGCCGTCACTCCCCGACAAAAGAGGATCGCAAGCCTTTTTTGGATCGGCTGGGCTTTCAGGATTACCTGAACGGAAAGGTTGTTGAGAAAGATCGTCTCCATTGCTTTGATGAATATTTCCTTCCGGAACACGCTGTTGGGATTGGCATGGATAACGATACTCGTTCCGTGGAAAAAGGCATGTTATATACTTCCGAAAGGATGAGGTTGCGTGAAGAGGCGCGCTTGGTTTCTTATGCCGATTTCGAGCTTAACGGCAAAGACGGACTCCAAGAACTTTTTCATGATCAAAACCGTATACTCGTAGGTGGAGAGAGTAGAGTTTGCACAGTAGAGACCAAAAGTGTCAGCAATTTGAATCTCCCCTCGCCCTCCCAAATTTCAGGAACACGAATCAAATTTATTTTGCTCACTCCGGCAATTTTCGTGGCCGTTTCCGATCATTCAGGAGGATGGCTCCCCAATTGGGTATCCCCGATGGACGGATCTTTCCGTTTGCTGGATGGTCCAGGACCCGACAAAGTCAGACGCTTGAGAAGGAAGTCCCCGGGTATTAAAGAGGGCCGTCCAATAGACGCTCGTCTTGTCGCCGCCCATGTAGGCAAACCGGAGATTGTAAGCGGATGGGCAAAAGGGCCCAATGGAGGAGCAAAGTCAACGCTTATGGCGGCACCTGCTGGCTCCGTATATTACTTTGAGGCATCTGACGAAGAACATGCTCAAAAACTCGTATCTGCTCTAAATTGGAAACCCAATTTGAAAGAAAATACTCAATCCATCAACCGAAGATCCGCCTTGATGGGTGAGAAAGGGTACGGAATAGGCGTCTGTTCCTCATGGCAATTTCTTGAAGAAATCAATTCTAAATAAACAAAACCCACCCTAAAGCATGAACACGAAGAACCTCGTTATCTTTACCCGAACACCGCTTCACGTTGGAGCAGGATCCTCCGTTGGCGCCGTTGATCAGCCAGTTCAACGGGAGCGCCATACCGGATTCCCCATCATTCCCGGTTCCTCTATCAAAGGAGTCATGCGGGCGCACTTCACGGTCAACGGAACGGACTCAGATTCCCTAACTCGGCTGTTCGGTCCCGCTCGTTTAAGCGGTGACGATGATGCATCGCAGGGCCACCTTTCTTTCGGAGAGGCCAAACTTTTGCTCTTTCCCGTTCGCGCCGCCAAAGGTTCTTTTGCATTCGTTACCTCCTCCCTTGCTCTTCGCAGATTCCTGCGTGATGCAGGAGGGGATGAAGATCCAGGGGAATCAGTGCAGGATGGTTTCTGTTTGGCTGGAGATACAGTTAAAGACGGTAACTCGGTTGTTCTCGAAGAATATCGTTTTGAAGCAAAAGATTCTTTTCCCGAAAAAATCGCGGATAGGCTCTCCACGCTTCTTGACGACCCTGTGCTTGCTTCGGCGAAAGGACGGTTAGTCCTTCTGTCTGATGGCGACTTTTCTCACTTCGCCCGTAATGCGTGCGAAGTCAAGCAGCACGTGAAGATCGACGTTGCCACGGGAACAGCTGTCAAAGGTGGGCTTTTTAACGAAGAGTGCGTACCTGCCGAGACGCTCTTCCACTCAACCATTACCGAGCTCAAAAGCGAAGGTGAAAACCAAGTGCATTCGACTCTTTCGGAGGAACGCGTCATTCAATTCGGAGGTGATGCGACTACTGGACTTGGTTTCTGCTCCGTCAAACTTTCCTAAGCAAGCAACCGACATGAAGAATCTCGAACAAATACGTGCCCGAAATGCTCTTCGATGCCCGACCGCAACCGGTGAGCAAGGAGGAGAAGTCGTAAAGAAAATTCCTCCTCTCGTCATGAACCACGGGTTGCTCGCTGCAGCAGCTTTCGCGTATGAGGACAAAAGAGAAGGTTATGGAGTCGTATTCGATCATATAGCGAAACATTTGTCTGATCCGGAAATTGGGATCCTCAATTCCTCTTCCAATGATCTTCAAAAAATGATGCAAGAGTTAACCGAAGGAGACAGTAATCTTCTTCGCAAGGCAACCAACGAAACGATGGCTTGGCTCTCCTTTGCCCGTCGATTCGTTAAGAAAAGCTAAGACAGATGAGCAAGCCACGCTCACCTATTCCGATGCCCGCAGACGTTGCTCGAACGGTCGGGGGGTATGGCGAAAAGATCCAGAATCGAAGCCTTCTTTTGGAAAAGTTTCCTATTCACAAGGAGTATGGGTTTGACCGACGATTTCACGATGCCTCTCGTCACTCCCTGCTGCGCATCGCGGAAAAAGGTTCTGAAATGCTTCGTTCGGATGCTGAAGACAAAAGGTATAGAGCAGGGGGTAGAAACGTTAATCCGCATAACAAAGAAAGTCTTCAAAAGGATGCCGCGCAATCTGAACTACTCTCAAGAACCAGTTGTGATAAGCCTGAACTGCTTGCTTTGCGGGCAAGTCAAGCCAAGTGCATTCGAGAGAAAGTCATGAATTCATTTGGTGACAATGGGTTTTCCGTACTTGCCAAGCTTGAAGGTCGTTTGGCGATCAACCTCGCAGATGGTCTGATCGAAAACGCGGGTATTTGCTTGGACCGATTATTTGGTTTGCCTTACGTCCCGGGCAGTGCAGTGAAAGGAGTTTCTCGCCATGCAGGGTTATGGCGAGTTCGATCGCTCCCTTCTGAAGAACGCGAGGACGCTCTTATTGTCTTTGCCAAGACATTTGGTTTCGGGACAGTCGAAACTAAGCACAAGACTTTTTCCAAAACCGAAAGAAAAGAGAAACCAACGGATCTTGCATGGGCTCTTGACGATGGTTTGGACAAAGAACGTTTCGATTCATTCATCGATCGTTTGAAATCGGAAACAACAGCGAGGGACAACTCGCTGCAAGGAGGAGTTTCATTCTTCCCTGCTTATCCAATTTCTCCTGATGCGAAAATCGTCGTTGACCTGACCAATGCTCATTATCCGGATTATTACCGCAGGCAAGATTTGCAGGAACTCAAAAAGGAAAGTCCGAGGCCTAATCCATTCCCCACGGTCGAAAAGGGAACGACTTTCTCCTTTCTTGCCGTGCTTAATGGAACTGGATTTCGGCATTCGACTCCATCTCATCTGCTTGAATTCGCTAGGGAATCGCTTGCTCACGCATTAACAAAGAACGGCTTGGGTGCAAAAACGGGAGCCGGTTACGGATGGTTCTCTCTTCAGAAAGAGGAGAAAACGAAGGAGACTGCCTGATCCTATGGAAAAATCCTATTCCATACAGTTTCTCACTCCCTGTTTTTGCCGTGGGATGGACAACCGGGACGAAGCGGAACCGGAAATACGGTCCGCCTCGATACGCGGACATTTGCGTTCATGGCATCGCGCTCTCTTTGGCGATCCTGGTAGGGAAAGGAAACTTTTTGGCGGAGTAGGGCGAGGTGCGGTTTCCTCCCCCGTCATCATAAGAGTGGCTAATCTGAATGGGGAAATCAGGAAGTTTCCGACCTTGCCTCATAAGGAAGGTGGCCGAGCGGCTGCCAAAAAGGCTTTTGCTCCAGGAACAACCTTCGACCTTCTTGTTGCTACTCGCCGGGGAGGTATAAACGATTTGCAGAAAGAAGAGCTTGAGCGAACAATTCAAGGGTGGTTTCTTGCCGGCGGACTTGGTCTTCGTGTTACTCGGGGTGCCGGCTCGATTCAAGTGAATGAAGTTCCCGAAACACTTGATGCCTACCGCAAAAGGCTTAACGAGAAGCTAAATTTCGAGGGCTCTCTCTTATCGTACCCCTTGGTGCTTCCATTTGCATATTCGCATCCTGAAAAAGCCCGCATCAAGGCATCCGACACCATAGGCGGTCGAGACGACCGTGGAGGACAAGACGACCTCAGGCAAATGAATTACCCGCTTGGAACTCTTGGCTCGCGCAGAGACGGAGTATCCCGCAAGACGTCCCCCTTGAGGTTTAGCGTTCGCCAGTTCGAAGACGGATACCGAATTGTCATGCATTGGTACGGAGCCGCTGGTGACAAACCCGACTTGAAGAGACTGGTCAAGTCTTTGGCAGATAAAAAGAAGGTCCTGGGAGCAGAAATCTACAAAGCGCTGGAGGTCTAGCAAGAAACTTCATATGCCTCTTTTGTTGACGGTCGGAACCGGTACCGCCGGCAAGAATTCAAACCTCGCCGCCGGACTGGTCAATTCAATCGCCAATCTCCCCGAACTGCCTTCGTTGGCTTTTCTTGTTCCCAGTTTATCTGCCGACTCGATTGCAGTAGCAGAGCTAGTTGCGGGTGAATCTCCATGTCCCGTGGAAATTGCTCCTCCGGAATATCGGATTGCGCGGGCCGACGATCTTCTTTGCTCTCGAGTCTGTATTCGCGGGTCGTTGAAAATCCTGATGGAACGCTTCCCCGGAAAACAAATTCTCGTAAATCCGACTTCCGGAACAAAGCAAATGACGATCGGGTGTTTTCTGGCCGCCTCCGAGAATCCTGGGGTGCGACTGTGCTTTATCGGAGGAAAGAGACAAGATGGGGTAGTCATAACGGGGACCGAGGAGAACTTGTTCTTCGAGCCAAACTTGCTTCATCGCGAACGTGCGTTGGCGATAGCCGAACAATTTTACCAAACCGGAGCCCTCGAAGCCATCCGGCCTTTATTACTTGAATTCGGCGAGTATGCCGCACCTGAGTCTGCATTGGGCTTTTGCCAATCCGAACGTCAGGCGCTCCGCTTCGAACAGGCCCGCCAAGCGGCTACCCAATCCGATCACCCTAAGCTCATTCCGCTAAGATCCTATTTGGAAAAAGTTCGAGATGCCGGACGAACTTCATCTCTGTTTGTCGCCGAAGTATTTTGCGGGGCCGAACGGCTTCGCAAATGGGGGAAGGATGCGGCTTCTTATCTTTCTTATTATCAATCGGTTGAACTTGCCGCCCGATGCGCGCTGGCGGTCAGGCATTCCATTCATGAGCCCTACGATACCGATTTGATAATCAATGCTCCCTATTGGACAAGCACTCAGCGCAAGCGTCTCGAGGCAAACGCTCGTAACGGAACTCTTCGACTCGGACTCCATCAACTGCACGAAACCCTAAACGCTTTGGGGGATTCATGCGGACAATCCTTCTTGGAGAACCGTCCGTTCCGTTCCCTTTTGGACAGAAGAAACGAATTCTCTCACCTGGGGCTCACTCCCGATCCCGAACTTCTGGAAACTTTTGCTTTGAGAGCCCGCAATCACCTTCTTGAATTACTTCCCGATATCGACCTCGACCTCCCATGCAGACTTTGGTCCAATACTCTTTTGAGCTAATGTCTAACGTTCTGCTTTGCATATCGGGCAATAGTCCCATGGTCGTTCCCGAAGCCTGGCTGGCGGGAGGAAGCGACTATGATCAAACATACGTCGTGACCAGTAATTCTTCGGATTCGCCGAACGAGGGGATCAATGACTTCTTTTCTAGTCGTGCAGATATAAAACTTCACTTTTACAGGGTCGAGGGGTTCGACCGATTGCTTGAGGAAAAAGAACACGTTCTTTTTCTCGAGGCGCTCCAGCGCATATACTTGTACGCAAGGGAAAAAGCGCAAGGCGGACGATTGGACGTTTGTCTTACCGGAGGATTCAAGACGATGAGCGCGGCACTACAAAGATCCGCTCGTCTGCTCGGTGCCGATTCGATCTTTCATGTTCTTTGCGACGAAAATCCGGATACCCCCGATCAAGTCATTCGTTCCTGGGAAAAAGGAAAGATTCGCAAGATTGAACTGGGGAGCGAATCCGGGCATAGACTTCTGGATAATCTTTCGTCGAAAGAATTTCCAATAATTGCCTCGGCTCTAGGCATGAATGAATTTTTAAGCCACAAAGGCACTCCGCCTTTGCTAAGTGATGAAATAAACCGCAGGGAATCCATTCTTCGTCGACGAGGGGATCCTGATTCTCCAATAGGAGCCCTTCCATTCCGGTGCCTCGGATTCCTATCCGACGACATCCTCGATTGGTTGAATCAGCCACTCGACTCTCAAACTGATGCCGAATGGGTACGTTCCCTACCCAAGGTTGAGCTTCATTCTCATCTTGGCGGTTTTGCAACTCACGGAGAGCTCTTGGCTAGGGTGCGATCCTCGGCAATTCACCCGGATGATCTTCCAGATCTCAATGAACCCGTGGTTCCCGATGATTGGCCTTTCCCATCCAAGCCGATCAGTTTGTCGGATTACATGGCTCTGGGTGATGCAACCGGCTCGACCTTGCTTAAGGATCCCGGTTGTCTGCGGGCTCATATCCGCTTGCTGATCGAGCACCTTTCCGATGACCGAATTCATTATGCGGAAATCCGTTGTTCTCCAGTCAACTACGCAAGCGAGAAACTCGAACGAGCTCCCCTTGACATCGTGGCAGATATTCGGTCAGCCATTCTGGAAGTTCAATCCGAACTGGAGCAAAAGGACAGAATCGTTCCCCAAATCGGCTTGATCATCATCGTGAACCGTAGTCGGTCGGGGGATCTTTCCCGAATCTCCGAACACATTGCTTTGGCCACCACGCTTGCAGGATTCAAGACTGGCGAAGTCGCTCCCGTGGTGGGCATCGATTTGGCCGGATACGAAAACCCCGACACCCGTCCCGCCTATTTTCAGGAAGACTTCGAGCCCGTTCACCGCAAAGGACTCGCAGTTACCGTGCATGCAGGAGAAAACGACGACCCGGAATCCATTTGGCAAGCTGTATACAAATTATCCGCCCGTAGGATCGGGCACGGATTGAACCTGCTCGACGCCCCTCATTTACTTCGGGCAGTAGCCGACCGGGGTATCGGAATCGAGCTTTGTCCGTTTGCAAATTGTCAGATCAAAGGTTTTTCGCCTATGCCCGAATTGGATAGTCGAAAATACCCACTCCTTCCGTATTTGACCAAGGGAATAAAAGCCACCGTCAACGTAGACAATATCGGAATATCTGCGGCTTCCCTTTCGGACAATCTTCTTCTGCTTCCTAAAATTGCGCCAGGCGTCTCCCGCCTTGACGTTCTCTTTTTACTTCGTAACGCGATTGACATTTGCTTTCTGCCCGTACGGGAAAAGCCCATTCTTCGCGAACGCATTGAAGTTGAGCTAGCTTCTCTCTTTTCAAAAAGAATTTCTTAGCTTTAGATGGCGTCCGTATATTTGTTGACTCCAGGTTCCCGAGCTAAGTTAACATCGGAAAGGTTGGATATAACTTTAGACAAGACGAATGTTATTGCCGAGTCTTATCCAATTGAAGAAATCGATCAATTAGTTGTCCACGCAGGAGTTCATTTGAGCACGCAAGCAATCTCCAAAATTTTGCGTCTTGCAAACTTGATAAAAACTGAGATTCGATAGGTAGCAGTTCCAACTATGGAATGTGCCGATAGGCACTGGGAACTCAAGGTTCATGGTCTGCGTTCCCTCTTCGAGTCTGTTCCAATTATGGAACATGCCGATAGGCACTGGGAACGTGCATAGACGTTCGGCAATATCCGCGTCATAAATTAGTTCCAATTATGGAACATGCCGATAGGCACTGGGAACAGCGTAACCAACGCGTAAAATACAATCATTTGATTAGGTTCCAATTATGGAACATGCCGATAGGCACTGGGAACGTTCCCGCTTAAGGAATGCGGGGGACGAGACGGCTAGTTCCAATTATGGAACATGCCGATAGGCACTGGGAACTCGCCCGCTAGGGCTCGCCAACACCTCTTCGGGTCAAGTTCCAATTATGGAACATGCCGATAGACGGAGAAAGCAGAGCCGGCTGAGCTTACATTAAACAGCGCCTTTGCTTAGTCTTCGCTTTGCGCAATCCTTCGTTCAGGGCTTAAGTTGAAATGGGGTTGGGTGGTCTTCTCTTTGATTCCGAC
>MDTD01039227.1_pt1 | contig 11381 bp, 10 predicted proteins | sample 811221 | NCBI WGS metagenome assembly MDTD01 (sample SAMN05326646, study PRJNA326480) | marine metagenome | isolation source: seawater | place: Pacific Ocean: South West | collected 2011
AGTAAGAGAGGGCAATTTTTTTTGTAAAAATTTTAGTACATCGAACATAACGTCGCCTACAAAGAAAACATTTTTCTTTAAACCTTCACCTTTTAAATTTTCCACTGCAATCATTGAAGGACAAAATAATATATTAGATAATCTATCAGTTATTACTCTGTTTATCTCTTCTGGCATATTCATGTTTCCTGATCTTAAGCCCGCTTCAACATGAATAATAGGCAAGTTTAGCTTCGCTGCCGCTAACGAGGCGGCAAGAGTAGAATTAGTATCCCCATAAACTAGGACAAAATTTGGGTTCTCTCCATTCATCACTTTCTCTAATTCTTCTATCATCCTTCCGGTCATAGCTCCGTGAGGTAGATTAGAAATATTTAGATTATATTTAGGTTGAGGTATACCTAGTTCTTTAAAAAAAACTTCCGACATATTTTGATCGAAATGTTGTCCTGTATGAACCAAAACTTCAGTGATTTTCTTTGAAGATTTGTTATTAAAAACTTTTATCGCTCTTGACACTGATGAGGCTTTAATAAATTGTGGCCTTGCACCAACTACTGTGAGAATTTTCATTTTAATTATAAAAATTTAGATACTTCTAGATGTCAATTTTAGGTTGTTGTGAGACTCTATTACCTTCCTGGTCCATCCAACCAATTTGTTTTGCAGGAACTCCAGCCATCAAAGAAAAAGGTTGAGTATCTTTAGTAACCACTGCACCAGCAGCGATGAAACTGTATTCTCCGATTGTAACTCCACATACAATGGTGGCATTTGCACCTATTGAAGCGCCTTTTTTAACAATCGTTTTTAAAAATTCGTCTTTCCTGTTTATTGCAGATCTTGGATTTTTCACATTTGTAAAAACGACACTCGGTCCACAAAATACCTCATCTTCAAGTGTAACCGATTCAAAAACACTTACATTATTTTGGATTTTACATTTGTTACCAATAACAACATTATTCCCTACATATACATTCTGACCTAGAGTACAGCTCTTCCCTATCGAAGCGCCTTCGCTCAAATGGCACCATTGCCAAACCTTTGTGCCATCGCCAATTTCAACATCGGTATCTACTATACTTGTATGGTGAACATTCTCTGTCATCAAAAAATCTTTTTTATAATCATTAAATCTTGTTATTACCTCTTGTTCAAGGTCTCTAGGCATCCTTTTAGTAGCATTTTTCCTAGGTAAATCTAATATAAGTGGATTTTTTAAGTGGGTCTCAAAATTAAGGAGCATTTCTATCTCTTCTTCATACATTCTTTTTGCCAAATCTTCCAATGTCTCATCAAAGCCAAATACCAACTTTTTTTGGTAAATAACAGGCCCATTGTCCACAGAAGAATCCACAAAATGAAGAGTATTACCAAGAGGTAAGTCGTTAAGGATAGCCCACTTGAATGAGTCTAGTCCTCTCACCATTGGTGTGAGGCCACAATGACAATTAATTATTTTTTTTTCAAATAATAAATTCTGGGGAATTAGTTGAGCTCCACCAATCAGGATATAGTCTAATTGAGAGATCGTATCTAGATTTGCTTCGTCGAACATTAATAAGCTTAAGCCATATCTTTTAGCCAGCTCAGATGCACTGGGACCTTGTATCATCTGAGGTCTATGTTGTATGAGGTAACTTCTTTCTTTATATTTTTTGAAAGGCATCGCTAAGAGAGTTACTTGATAGTTCTCTTTAGCCATTAAGCCCTCAAGAAGTTGCTGGGTTTTTAAATGAGGAACGTTGTAAGTTGTAAGGCCAATTTTCATAAGAAATTTTTTTGAATTTCCAACATAATTTCAGTAGTTTCTAAAGCACTACGCGATCCACCCACCAAAGGCCTCTCTCCTGTCTTAATATTGTCATGGAAATATCTAAATTGATCTTTTAAAGGTTCATTTCTCTGAAAATAAATTCTTTCACTTTCTTTCTTGGAAAGAGCAATATTAATTTCTTTTAATTCAATAGAGGTTTGATAAAAGGTAAAGAAATCGTCATGAGATGCCTTGAAATCTATCATACCTTCAGTTCCACAAACAACTAATCTATGCTCTTTAAATGGGTTATACCAACTATTAAAAATGTGTGCTTTCACCATATCTGGATATTCCAATACTGTTAAATGAATATCAGATATCCCCTCGTTCAAAAAAGAATGTCCACTTTTAGAAACCTTTATTGGCTTTTTTTCAATCAAATATTGGAGTACAGATATATCATGAGGAGCCAGACTCCAAAATACATCTTCATGAGACCTAACTATTCCAAAATTTATTCTGTTACTATAGATATATCTTAATTTCCCCAATGCTCCACTAACAATTAATCTTTTAATTTCAGTTATTGCATTGTGAAATAAAAGCAGGTGCCCTGTCATAATACATAGGTTCTTTTCCTCGGATATTTTCACAAGTTTTTTTGCATCTTCAAGATTTAAACTAAACGGCTTCTCAACGAGAACAGGATATCCAGAAGTTAAAATCCTTCGAGTTATTTCATAATGTGTTTCTGCTGGTGTTGCAACTGTGAATCCTAAGAACCGTTTGGAATTTATAGCTTCTTTCAAATCACTAAAAATTAGCAATTCTGGATACTGTATCAACGCCTCGTTTCGCTTTTTCGCATCCTTTTCGACAAGGCCGCCCAATAAATATAAATCATTGAGTGTACTTAGATGGTTTTTACCCCAATATCCAGCACCAACAACACAAAATTTCTTATTATCTGACATCAGAGATAACGTTAATAATTTGATCTAAATCCTTCTGAGATAGATAGGGATGGAAAGGTATAGATAAGATTTTGTTTGAAAGACTCTCACTTACCGGTTGGCTTGGCATATTTCTGTTTTGCAAAAAAGTTACTTGTTTGTTAAGCGGTTTAGGGTAATAAATCATTGAAGGTATCTTATTATCGGACAATGCCTTAATAATCCTGTCTCTATGTCCAGTATCAGAGAGGATTATTGGAAATAATGCATTTCCTGATAAATAATCCGCAGGTAAATATTGAGTTATAATGGAACTATCTAGATGTTCCTTGTAATAACTTGCAATATCTTGTCTAGTAGAGAATTCTGTACTAAAAATCTTTAACTTTTCAAGCAAGATTGCTGCTTGCAAGGTATCTAGTCTTCCATTTATACCAATCCTTACATTGTCATATTTGTTCTCACCTGCTCCGTGAACCCTTATGGACCTTAATAATTCAGCAAGTTCAGGATCATTAGTAAATATTGCCCCACCATCCCCGTAACATCCAAGTGGCTTTGAAGGAAAAAAGGATGTTGCACCTAAGTCTCCAAACGTTCCAGATTTTTTACCTCTAATCGAGGATCCGAAGCTTTGGGCCATATCTTGAATTAAAAAAATTGATTTATCAATTGCAAATTCTTCAAGAAGTCTATACCTTGCAGGCAATCCAAATATATCAACCGCTATCAAGCCCTTTAAATTTTTATCATCCTTACTTATTTTTTTGCAAATATCTTCCAAATTGCCAGTCTCAATATTGAAGGTATTTGGGTTTATGTCGCAAAAATATGTCTTAGCGCCTAGCAGCTCTACTACTTCTGCTGAGGCTATATAAGTAAAAGACGGAACTATAACAGCATCATCAGGTCCTAAGTCTTTCGCCATTAAAGACATGAGCAAAGCGTCCGTGCCAGAGGAGCAAGTAACACAGTATTTGCTTCCTACAAAATCGGATAAAGCTTCTTCTAACTCTGAAACTTCTGGACCAAGGATATACTTTCCATGTTCCAAAACATTACTCATCCTTGTATTTATTTTTTTTAATAAAATTTCTTGCTGCTCTTTAAGTCCTATAAAATTAATCATAAGTTAAATTAAGCTTTATGAAGATTAGTTAAATTAATATCTCTGTATATTCCCCGGGTATCAAGGAGATCTATAGATTCTTTTAAAATTAAGTTGTAATCAAAACTAGTGTGATCTGTACAAAGGATAACAAGATCATATTTTTGTAAGTTTTGTTTGTTTATTTCAATACTATCTCTTTCGAAATTATACTTTCTTGTATTTGGAAAAGAAGCTATGAAAGGATCTGAATAATCCACAGTTGGACCTTTTTCTTCAAGTAAATCCATTATTATTAGAGAAGGCGATTCACGTATATCGTCTACGTCTTTTTTATAAGCAATGCCCAGAATCAAAATTTTTGCCTTTTTTAAATCAATTGATTTGTTTTTCAATATTATGAGCGCTCTCTCAACTACTCTGTAAGGCATGTGGCTATTAATTTCACCAGCCAGTTCAATAAATTTAGTATGCACTCCATATTGCTTAGCTTTCCAAGTCAAATAAAAAGGATCGATCGGTATACAGTGTCCACCTATTCCTGGACCTGGGTAGTATGGGGTAAACCCAAACGGCTTTGTAGAGGCGGCATCAATAACTTCGTAAATATCGATACCTAACTCTTCAGCCACAATTTTCATCTCATTGACCAAACCAATGTTGACTGCCCTATGAATATTCTCCAGAAGTTTTGTTAGTTCGGCAGTTTGTGTACTTGAGACAGAAATGACTTTATCCACTATTTGAGAATAAATCGCCTTTCCAATAACAAGACATGATTTAGTATGACCTGAAACAATTTTAGGTATTGTTTGAGTATTAAAGTTTTCGTTACCTGGGTCTTCCCTTTCTGGTGAATAGATCAAAGAAAAATTTTCTCCAGGGATAAATCCATTTATCTTTAGTTTTTTATAAATATCTTCGCTTGTGGTTCCTGGATAGGTAGTACTCTCTAGCGACAAGGCCTGCCCTTCTCGTAAAAAAGGAATTGCCCGATCAATAGTATTGAAAACATAGCTCATGTCAGGCTCTTTGTTGGTTTTGAGGGGTGTAGGAAGGCAAAGAATGATGACATCAACTTCTTGGATGATCGAAATATCTGTTGAAACTTTCAGACTTTTACCAACATGTTCAGCTAGGAATGAGGGTCCTATATGAGAGATATAACTATTTCCTTTCAAAAGTTGGTCGATTTTATGTTTATCAATATCAATGCCAATGACGTTAAATCCTTGTTTTAGAAAACTAGCTACCAAGGGTAGTCCAACATAACCTAGACCAATTATTCCTATCTTTGCATCTTTACTGGTTATATTTTGCTGTAAGTTTTTCATTAAATGACTCATCAGTTCATTAGAGCAAGATTGCACATTTTTTCCGAAATGGCTTTGTAAGAATAGAGGTTTCTGGCCTTATCTCCTGAAATTTTGGCTAATTCTTCGCACCTACCTCTATCGTCAACTAAAGTCTCTATTATCCTTGATAAATCATTAATGTCACCTCTACGGTATGTTTTACCAATTCCATTTTTTTCCCTCTCTGTAGAGGCAGGTAAGTCAGTCATTACAACCATTTTATTACAAGCAGCAGCCTCAATAGCACTCAAAGATGTACCTTCTGGGAAAATGATTAAGTCAGCCGCATTGTATTCTTGCGCAAGACTCTTCAATGGAACCAAATCATCAAATTTAAGTCGTTCACTAAAGCCGTGTTCAGAAAAATCTCTTTTAATATCTGAGATAATTTTCGATGAACCATTACCGATAAATTTTAGGTTTATGTCGTATCCTTTCTTAAGAAGCTTCAGAACTGCCTCCGATGTCCATTGGGGCTTCTTATCATCGTTTAATTTACCACTTTGAATAACCAAAAAAGAGTCACTCCTTTTGTGAGAATTTGGAAAAAATATCTCAGTGTCTACACCTAAAGGTAATAATTCAATTTTAGTTTTTGAGATACCCTCAAATCTTTCCAAGTATTCACATGAATCCTTTGTTACTCCAATAAAAATATCAATCCAGCTACTTATAAAACCTTTCATTAAGAATTTGTGAAGAAAATAGTAGATTTTTTGAATCCATCCCGTTTGAACTACATCTACAATCATGTGATTGTCTGCAAATATTTTGCAGGAGTCGTTACGAAAGGAAAACGCACACTGATATATGCTAAAGGAACCAGTCCCATGTATGTAAAGAAGATCTGGATTAATGTGTTTTATAGTGCTAACCAAATTTTTGATTAATGGTCTTGATTTCACCTCGAATAAAACGGGCAATCGGATAATATTTACACCCTGATAGACGCTTTTGCCTGAACCACATATTCTTTCACCTAAGACCTTGCCCCAAGTTTCCTCGTAATTTTCAACCGGGGTATATCTATCGCCAGTTATAATATATACATCATATCCTGCCTTAACATTCCATTTAGGTAAAAGAAATTCTTGATAGCCCATATCTGGCATCAAGTAATCGACGACGTGAACGATCTTTTTCATATCATCTAAGTTGCTTTTGGATAATTTCAAAATAATTTTTGCACATTGTATCTAGCGAGTAATCTTTTGCTATCTTGAAAGCCTTATTACTGAGGTTTTCGTAATCTTCAACAACATTATTAATAGCATCTATCAAACAATTTAAATTAGGAGGTTCAAGTTTCCAAACATCAGAATCATATGGTAAAGAAATACCTGCACCTTTCAGAAGTTCGTCAAACGATCCAGAATTAAATCCAACACAAGGAATACCTAAGCATAAGGCTTCAATCATGGAATTAGGGCATGGTGGATTCAGTTCCAAGAGCACGAAGATTCTTTTTTTTTCTGTTAACGCATCCAACATTTCCGTCCTTTTCTTTGAACCTCTAAAATTAATGTTCTCGTAAACTGAAATATCATTAAGTTGAGAATGATTTCCAAAAATCTCTATTCCTTTAATTCCATTTATATTAATGCATTCGGAATTGAGTTTTGAGAGTATTTTATTTGTAACCAAATCATTTTGAATACTACCTTCCACGCAAGTTAATGTAGCGGCTTCATCAAATAGGTAATCTATCCTAGGATGGTTATGAAAAGACGAACCATTAACAATGATAGAACTATTACTTTTTTTCCCAAATTCTTTTTCCCACCATTCTTTTACGAAATTACTTTGGTAAACAATGAAGTCCGAAAGGTAATTCCTTATTATAAAAATGAGAAAATTCTGAATTATTTGTTTAAACTTTTCGTAATAACTTATTTTCTCGAGTTTGTATTTCCAATTCATGCCGTCTAACCTATGAATAATTTTCACTCCTCTTAATTTCATAATTAATAACCATAAGACTTTTCTTGTACCAGCGACAACAAAAATTAAATCGGGTTTCAATCTGGATTGAGGATATATAATTTCACAATGATTTTTCTTCAAGAAAGACTCAAGATTATTTTGAAAAGTCCCAGGACCACCTTGAGAGGAAGGTTTATGTGGAAAGCAAATTCTCATTATTTAAAGTGTTGTTAAGAAAGATATAAGCCTAAAAAATCTAAAAATCTTTTGAATACCAATGCCAAGAGTCCTCACACATGTTTAAAAGTGATCTTGAGCAATTCCAGTTTAGCTCTACTTTAGCAAGCGAATTATCTGCATATATACTTCCAGGATCACCTTGCCTTTTGGGGGTAAATTTAAATTTTATAGGTTTGTCTAAGAAAGAGTTGAACGTATTAACTATGTCTAATACAGAATATCCTTGTCCTGTACCCAAATTTATCTCTAAAACCTTTTCATCTTTTTTAAACCATTCTAAAGCACTTAAATGACCTGATACTAAATCACTGATATGTATATAGTCTCTTACAGGTGTACCGTCATGAGTATCATAGTCCTCTCCGAAGATGGATAAGAATTCTTTTTCTCCTTTTGCTACAGAACATATAACCGGAAAAAGATTGGTGGGCTCCATTGCTGGAGATTCACCTAGCAAATGAGTTTCATGGCAACCTACTGGATTAAAATATCGAAGGTTTAGAGCCTTAAATTTTTTTATGCTATTTGCCATATCTCTTAAGATACTTTCAATAATAACTTTTGTGTGTGCATATGGACTTATAGGATCTAGTGGAAAGTTTTCTTTAATTGGAGAATTATGAGCGGAGCCATAAACAGACGCAGAAGAACTAAAAATTATATTATTAATTTTAAATTCCCGCATTACTCCGAACAACGCGATAGATCCACTCAAGTTATTTTTGTAATATTTCAAAGGGTTGATAATAGACTCAGGTACTGACTTGAAAGCGGCAAAATGAACAACAACGTCAATAGAATGATTCTTAACTATACTCCGCAAGCTATCTTGATCACAAATATCAATTTCATGAAATACGAAATCCTTACTTGAAGTCAGCTTTATTCTTTCTATGGTTCGTAAATTTGAGGTACTAAAATTATCTACAGCTACTACGGTGTGGCCCTCTATGAGCGCATCCGCTATAAAATGTGAACCTATAAAACCAGCTCCTCCAGTAACAAATAGTTTCATTAATTCTTACTCTTGAGGTTTGTAAACCTTAAACCCGCTCTCTTTGATGAGATTTTCTTTTTCTGCTTCCTCTAAGTCTTTAAGGGACATTTCCAATACAAGTTCTTCAAAATTTATCTTGGGAGACCAACCGAGTTCCTTTTGAGCTTTTGTAGCATCGCCAAGAAGGGAGTCAACTTCACTCGGTCTAAAGTATCTTTTATCAATTTTAATAATTTCATTTCCCGTTTCTTGATCAATTCCCTTTTCATTCAAGCCCTTTCCTTCCCAGGAAAGAGAGATTTCTAAATTTTTTGCACTTAAATTTATAAAATCTCTAACTGAATATTGTTCCCCAGTTGCAATACAAAAGTCTTGAGCTTTATCTTGCTGTAACATCAACCATTGAGCTTCCACAAAATCCTTTGCGTGGCCCCAATCCCTTTTAGCATCAAGGTTGCCTAAATAAATAGAATCTTGCAAACCTAACTTTACTCTTGATAAACCTCTTGTAATTTTTCTAGTCACAAATGTCTCTCCTCTCACAGGAGACTCGTGATTGAAAAGTATTCCATTGCAAGCAAAAATATCGTAAGCCTCTCTGTAGTTGACTGTAATCCAATAGGAATAGAGTTTTGCGACCCCATAAGGACTCCTTGGATGAAAAGGGGTAGTTTCTTTTTGTGGTACTTCTTGCACCAGTCCATAAAGCTCAGAGGTTGAGGCTTGGTAGTATTTTGTCTGGCCAGACATTCCAAGGATTCGTATGGCTTCCAAAATTCTAAGAGCACCAAGTGCATCGGCATTAGCCGTATATTCCGGTTCTTCGAAAGATACTGCTACATGTGATTGGGCAGCTAAATTATAAATCTCATCTGGTTCAATTTCCTTGATTATTCTTATTAAACTCGATGAATCGGTTAGATCTCCATGATGAAGAAATAATTTCCTATTTTCATCATGAGGATCTTGGTAAAGATGATCAATTCTATCCGTGTTGAAAAGGGATGTTCTCCTTTTGATACCATGCACTTCATAACCTTTCTCTATAAGTAAATCTGCTAAATAAGAGCCATCTTGTCCAGTGATACCCGTTATTAATGCTTTTTTCATATTTAAAATTTACCGTCTTAACTCTGTGTAGTTTTCTGTAAACCAATCATAAAGGTCCATTAAACCTTTCTTTAAGTCTATCTTTGCTGACCATCCTAAGTTCTCCATACGTGAAATATCTAGTAGTTTCTTAGGGGTTCCATCAGGCATAGAAGTATTAAAGTATATTTCACCGGTGAATCCTACTATCTCTTTAATTAAATAAGAGAGATCATTAATAGTTAGATCCCTGCCGGTGCCCACATTTATGTGTTTTGCTGCATTATCATTAGAATTCAAGTCAAATCTAACTCTGGGAGTGTTCATTACAAAAAAACATGCATCTGCCAAATCATCTACGTGAAGAAATTCTCTATAGACGCTTCCTGTTCCCCAAACCTCTACCATGTCTTGATTTGATTTTTTTGCCTCATGAAATTTTCTCAACAAAGCGGGAATTACGTGAGATTCATTGAGATCAAAATTATCACCGGGACCGTAAAGATTGGTCGGCATTACACTTCTAAAGTCTACACCGTATTGTTTTGAATAATAGTCACAAAGCTTGATTCCAGAAATTTTTGCAATAGCATAAGCCTCATTAGTTGGTTCGAGTGCAGAGGTTAATAAGTAATCTTCCTTGATTGGTTGCTCAGAAAGCTTTGGGTAAATACACGAGCTACCCAAAAAAAGTAAATCAGTTACTCCAGATTTATAAGCCTCGTGAATCAAGTTACATTCTAGAATTAAGTTTTCATACAAGAAATCTGCAGGTGATTCGGAGTTTGCTTTAATTCCTCCAACCTTTGCAGCAGCAATTACAATATAATTTGGCTTATTGTGCCTAAAAAATTTTCTCACTTCTGATTGACTACAAAGATCTAGATCAGATCTTTCTGCGGTAATTAGGTTGCTAAATCCTTTATTTGTAAGATATCTACATAAAGAGGAACCGACCATACCATTGTGTCCAGCAATAAATATAGGGGAATCAAAAGAAATACGGTTCACTATTAAAAAATTTGTTAATTAAATATCAAGATTCCTAAAAATTCTTATAAAAATACTCAAAAAACAGGCAAGCAGAAAACTTAAAGAGGTTGCGAGGACAACTATTATAGTTCTCTGTGGAAAAAATCTATATTCTGGTGGTCTTGCACGATCTATAATCTCGAAAGCATATTCCTCCCTAGTATTGGCCATCATCATTTTTGAAGTCAGCTCGCCTGTTATATTGTGCAATACATTTTGCGGAATCCTCAAAGAAGTCTGTCCTATTTCTTTTTGAATATATTCTAAGCTTAGCTTCGTATCTTCTATGTCTGAAACTCGTATAAAGTCATTCAATGATAATATTATTTCATTTGCCCAATATGCAGCTAGTTCCTTATCATGCCAAATTAATGAAAACCTTATGATTCCAGTTGCTGCTTCTTTTTCATGTTCGATAATACCCTTCAATGTCCGTACTGCCTTTAATTTGCTGGGTCTTTCATCAAGCCAAGTATTAGTGCTCTTATTCCATTCTTCATAAAACAACAAATTAAGCAATTCATAATCTTCAATAAATTTATTTAAAAAAGTATAGGATTCAAGTATAGATAAGTGCTTAGAGACCTCATCCCCAGAGACAGAGAGTTGAGGCATTAGAAATTGTAAGCTAGAGCCCATGGACGATCCTTGTAGTCCTCCAGCATGGTTTTCTTCGGCTGGGAAAAGGAGTACTTCAGCCTTGTACAAAGGAGTAACAGTCAGAGAATAAATAATTGATCCGAGCGAGACCAAAACAACAAAGGTGATGATATATATCTTATCACTGTAAAGAATCTTGAATAAATCGATGATGCTGATTTCCTTATCTTGTAAACCTGATTCACTTTCTTGAACAAAATTATCTTTATGATCTTCATTCATAATATAAATCCTAATAATTAGTTACACTTATTAAAAACAA
>MDTD01099280.1_pt1 | contig 11380 bp, 8 predicted proteins | sample 811221 | NCBI WGS metagenome assembly MDTD01 (sample SAMN05326646, study PRJNA326480) | marine metagenome | isolation source: seawater | place: Pacific Ocean: South West | collected 2011
ACCTTCACCACCACCCATTGGGTGATCAACAGGGTTCATCGCTACTGGTCTAGTTCTTGGTCTTCTACCCAACCAACGGCTACGACCCGCTTTACCGGAGTTCTGTAAAGAGTGCTCCGAGTTTGATACCGTACCAATTGTTGCTAAGCATGTTTGTAAAATCATTCTTACTTCACCTGAAGCTAATTTTACTATGGCATACTTTCCATCACGAGCCATTAACTGAGCATAAGCCCCAGCCGAACGAACCATTACAGCTCCTTGTCCTGGGCGTAACTCAATGTTGTGTATGGTAGCACCTAATGGAATTTCAGAGAGGTACAACGTGTTTCCTACTTCTGGAGCAACTCCTTTACCAGAAACAACTGTTTGTCCTTCTTTCAATCCGTTAGGAGCAAGCATATAACGCTTCTCACCATCTACATAACTTAATAAAGCGATGAACGCAGTGCGGTTTGGATCGTATTCAATTGTTCTAACGGTTGCCGGGATACCAAACTTATCTCTTTTAAAATCGACAACTCTATATCTACGCTTATGACCACCACCCATGTGACGCATAGTCATTTTACCTGTATTATTACGACCGCCTGATTTACCTTTCTTGGTAATCAATGATTTTTCAGGATTATTTCCTGTAGTTAATGCATCAAAGTCATTAACAACTTTAAATCTTTGCCCTGGTGTAGTCGGTTTTAGTTTTCTAACTCCCATCTTTCTATATCTTAGATGTTGCTATAAAAATCAATTGTATCTCCTTCAGCTAACTGAACAATCGCTTTTTTGTAGTGCGCTGTTCTTCCACTGATTACCCCTGCTTTTGTAAAACGACTTTTTGTTTTACCGGCATAGTTCATAGTACGTACTGAGTCAACAGTAACTCCGTATGCCTCCTCTACTGCAGCTTTAATCTGAATTTTGTTTGCCTTACGGTCTACAACAAATCCAAAGCGATTGAATTGCTCGCTAGCATCAGTCATTTTTTCTGTAATTATCGGCTTAATTAAAATACTCATCGTCTTAGATTAAAGTGTTTTCAATTTCTTTTACAGAACTCTCTACCATTAAAATGTTTCCTGCATTCATAATTTGATAAGTATTCAAATTAGCTGCAGTAGTAACATTTGTCTTCTCTAAGTTACGAGCTGACAAGTAGATGTTTTGGTTTACTTCATTTAACACTAACAAAGTCTTTTGCCCTTTCATGTTTAGGTTGTTTAACATGTCTAAGTAATGCTTTGTTTTTGGTGCATCAAAGTTAAAATCTTCCAAAACAGTGATGTTCTTATTCTTTGCCATATGCGACAATGCAGATACACGAGCTACACGCTTAAGTTTTTTATTCAATTTAAAACTGTAATCTCTCGGCTCTGGACCAAAGACACGACCTCCACTTCTGAATAATGGGTTTTTAATTGAACCTGCACGCGCAGTACCTGTACCTTTTTGTTTTTTAATCTTTCTTGTAGAACCTGTGATTTCACCACGCTCTTTAGCTTTGTGTGTTCCTTGACGTTGGTTTGCCAAGTATTGTTTCACATCTAAATAGATTGCATGATCGTTTGGCTCAGCCCCGAATACCTTCTTGTTTAGTTTGACTTTCTTTCCAGTCTCTTTTCCGGTGATATTGTAAACTGCTAATTCCATTACTTCTCTACAATTACATATGAGTTCTTAGGTCCAGGGATTGCACCTTTTACGACCAATAAATTCTTTTCTGGGAACACTTTCATAACCTGAAGATTAGTTACCTTCACTCTTTTGTTACCCATTTGACCCGCCATACGCATTCCTTTAAACACACGCGCTGGATAAGAAGCTGCACCAATAGAACCTGGAGCACGCATTCTATTGTGCTGACCGTGTGTAGCATCTCCTACACCTCTAAAGTTGTGTCTTTTTACTACCCCTTGAAAACCTTTACCCTTAGAGGTTCCAGCTACATCAACAAACTCACCTTCTGCGAAGATATCAACTGTAACAGCATCTCCTAAATTATGTTCACCTTCAAAATCCCGGAATTCTACCAATTTCTTTTTTGGTGTTGATCCTGCTTTTTTAAAGTGTCCCATCGAAGGCTTGTTTACGCGGCTTTCTTTTTGGTCTTCAAAACCAAGCTGCAAGGCATTGTAACCATCCGTTTCAGGTGTTTTTACCTGAGTAATTACGCATGGTCCAGCTTCAATTACGGTGCAAGGGATGTTTTTCCCATTTGCATCGTAAATGCTAGTCATACCGATTTTCTTTCCAATGATTCCTGACATTGTTTTTTTAGTTCTTAAATTAAACTATCACACTTTAATCTCAACATCTACTCCACTTGGCAACTCTAACTTCATCAATGCATCGATGGTGTTAGAAGAGGAAGAATAAATATCCATCAATCTTTTATGAGCGCACAACTGGAATTGCTCGCGAGACTTCTTGTTTACATGAGGCGAACGTAATACTGTGTAAATACGCTTGTGCGTTGGCAATGGAATTGGACCACTTACTACTGCACCTGCAGCTTTTACTGTTTTTACGATCTTCTCAGCAGACTTGTCTACTAAGTTGTGATCATACGATTGAAGCTTGATTCTAATTTTTTGACTCATTATTCTATATTCTAATGAATTACGCTTGTGTTACACCTTTTGCTTCTGCAATTACATCATCAGCAATGTTTTTAGGACATTCTGCATAATGCGAGAATTCCATTGTTGAAGTTGCACGACCAGAAGTTATAGTTCTTAATGCGGTTACGTAACCGAACATTTCTGAAAGTGGTACGTTAGCTTTTACAACTTCCGCTCCATTTCTAGAATCCATACCTTGCATGATACCTCTTCTTCTGTTCAAATCCGCTACAACATCACCCATATTTTTTTCAGGGGTAACAACCTCCACTTTCATAACTGGCTCCATCAACACTGGGTTAGCTTGCTTACATGCATTCTTAAAGGCTAACTTCGCACAGATTTCGAATGATAATTGATCCGAATCCACATCGTGGAAAGAACCATCAAACAAACGAACCTTTAAGTTATCTACAGTATAACCTGCCAAAACACCATTTTGCATTGCTTGTGTAAATCCTTTCTGAATAGATGGAATGAATTCTTTCGGAATAGCACCACCCTTAATCTCATCAACAAATTGCAAGCCTTCTCCTTCAAAATCATTATCAACCGGTGAAAGTTCAAACTGCATGTCTGCGAATTTACCACGACCACCTGATTGTTTCTTATATGTTTCTCTTTCAGTAACAGAAGAAGTGACAGCTTCCTTGTAAGATACTTTTGGAGCACCTTGATTACATTCTACACCAAACTCACGCTTTAAACGATCTACAATGATTTCAAGGTGAAGCTCACCCATACCAGAAATAATTGTTTGACCTGAATCTTCATCTGTTTTTACTGTAAAGGTTGGATCTTCCTCCGAAAGCTTTCCTAAAGCTACACCCAATTTATCCATATCTTTTTGAGTTTTTGGCTCAATTGCGATACCAATTACAGGATCTGGGAAGTCCATAGATTCTAATACGATTGGTGCATTTTCAGAACATAATGTATCACCTGTTCTAATATCTTTAAATCCTGCTAAAGCAGCAATATCACCCGCTTGCAAGGCATCAATTTGATTTTGCTTGTTAGCGTGCATTTGGAAAATACGAGAAATACGCTCTTTTTTCATTGTTCTTGTATTAAATACATAGGAACCTGAATCTAGCTTTCCAGAATATGCTCGAGTAAAACATAAACGACCAACATAAGGATCGGTTGCAATTTTAAATGCTAGTGCAGCGAACGGCTCATCTACAGAAGGTTTTCTTTTTTCTTCTTCTTCAGATCTAGGATTTGTACCAACAATAGCCTCAGTATCCATTGGAGAAGGTAAAATTTCCATTACCATATCTAACATTGCCTGAACACCTTTGTTTTTGAAGGCAGAACCACACATCATTGGAATTACTTTTCCTCCAATAGTTGCTTGACGCAAGGCATCTAGAATTTCTCTTTCAGATAAAGAATTTTCATCCTCGAAATACTTCTCTAACAAGGTATCATCAAACTCAGCAACTGCTTCTAATAATAATCCTCTATACTCTCTTGCTTCGTCAATAACATCTGCAGGGATTTCTATTTCTTCGAAAGTCATTCCTTGATCTTCTTCATTCCAAACGATTCCGCGGAAGTTAATTAAGTCAACTACACCACGAAAATTATCTTCTGATCCGATTGGAATTTGTAAAGGTAATGCATGAGATCCTAACATATCCTTAACCTGACGACATACATTTAAGAAATCTGCACCCTGACGATCCATTTTATTTACGAAACCGATGCGAGGCACATTATAATTATCTGCCAAACGCCAGTTAGTTTCAGATTGTGGCTCAACGCCATCTACTGCTGAAAATAAGAATACTAAACCATCTAATACACGAAGCGAACGGTTCACTTCCACTGTAAAGTCAACGTGTCCTGGAGTGTCAATGATATTAACATGGTAATCTTGCCCTCTATACGGCCAGTTTAGAGTTGTAGCAGCAGAGGTGATAGTTATACCTCTTTCTTGCTCTTGCTCCATCCAGTCCATTGTTGCAGCACCATCATGAACCTCACCAATTTTGTGACTTACACCACCATAATAAAGAATACGTTCAGTTGTAGTAGTCTTGCCAGCATCAATGTGCGCAGCAATACCAATATTTCTTGTGAATGTTAGATCTCTTTTCGCCATAGTTTTTAGAATCTAAAGTGAGAAAATGCTTTGTTTGCCTCAGCCATTCTGTGAGTATCTTGCTTCTTTTTGAATGCAGCACCTTCTTCTTTGTAAGCAGCTATAATCTCTGAAGCTAATTTTTGGCTCATAGTTTTATCATTACGCTTGCGAGCAAAACCAATCATCCATTTCATTGCCATTGACAATTTGCGGGCATCACGGATTGGTTGCGGTATTTGGAATGTAGCACCACCGATTCTTCTACTTCTAACTTCTACTGCCGGGGTTATATTTTCTACAGCTTTTTTCCAAACATCTAAAGCAGATTCGTCTTCTACTTTTTGCTCTACAACATCCATTGCATCATAAAAAATACGAAAAGCGGTAGATTTCTTACCATCAAACATCATATTGTTTACGAATTGTGTAACCATAGTACTGTTGTACTTAGCATCTGGTAACAATTTTCTTTTTTTAGCTGGACTTTTTCTCATCTTATTAACTTGTTATCGCTAAAAATTATTTTTTTGGTTTTTTAGCACCGTACTTTGACCTTCTTTGTGTTCTCCCATCAACACCAGCTGTATCTAACGCTCCACGAACAATGTGATATCTTACACCAGGTAGGTCTTTTACCCTTCCTCCTCGCACCAATACAATTGAGTGCTCTTGTAAGTTATGCCCTTCACCTCCGATGTAGGCATTTACCTCATTTCCGTTGGTTAATCTAACTCTTGCTACTTTACGCATTGCTGAGTTTGGCTTCTTGGGAGTTGTTGTGTAAACCCTAGTACAAACACCGCGTCTTTGTGGACAGCTAGTTAATGCGATTGACTTAGATTTTTTGGTAATCTTAGTCCTTCCTTTCCTTACTAATTGTTGAATAGTTGGCATACTATTTCTTGTTTTTCGTCTTTAATCTACCCTATTTTGGGGGCGCAAATCTAAGCATTTTTATTTGCTTTTACGAACTAAACACAGGTTTTTTCGCGTTTTTTTTCTTCTATTTTTTTTTGTTGTTAGTATTTGAAGACAATTTTATGTAGTAAAACTCGACTTTTAATGCATTAAAAAAGATATTTTTTTTTGCAAAAAAACATCTTTTTTATTGTGTTAAAACAACTAAATTTTAAGTCAAAAACAATTTTGAAGAAATTAAAAATGCAAGTGAAGAAAATTGAAATTTAAAAATCTAACATAATGAGACATAAAAAAACCGATCATGTTAGGATCGGTTTTTAAATATTAATTTTTTGGTTATCTGTAAATAGTGACAGAACCTTTTTCTTCATAAACTGATCCATCCTCTCCTTTTCCATTTAATACATAAAAATACACACCCTCTGGAACCTCTTGTCCATTCATAGAAACACCATCCCATGAAGCTGTCGGAGTAAACATTTCAAAGACTTTATCACCCCAACGATTGTAAAAAATAACATTCATCTCTAACATTCCGTAATTTTCAAAAGAAAAAAGATCATTAACATTATCTCCATTAGGCGAGAATACATTGTTTTCTGACAAACCTTGAGCTGTAAAGTATTCTGAATATTCTTCTGAACAGATACCATTATTGTTAGTAGCGACAATAGTAACTTCATATTCTCCCATATTATAGAAAGTGTATGATTGAGTATTATCTAAATTACCAGGTCCAAATACTTCACCTACTCCATCAACCATCCAAGAGGTCACTACTGCACTCGGTGCGGATGTAGCATTTGCAATAGTTGGCTCTGATAAATCTTGGAAATCTAAAACAAATGGTGTCGGCTGAGCCACTGCATAGTTTGATGTAAACTCAGCAATAATTTCATCTGGCTGTGTTAATACAATTCCGTTAGCTGCGTCAGTACAACCATTAGCGTCTGTAACAACAACATTGTAAGTTCCACTCGATAAACCTTCGAAGTCAACAGGAGAGTCATTTTGTAAAAAGTTATTACCATCACCACTCAAAACATAATTAAAGTTTCCGTTATCATCTGGAGTGCCTCCGGAAACAGAAGCTGTAATAACACCATCATTTTCGTTATAACAACTAACCTCAAAAGACCCATAAATGGACGTAGTTGTTGTTAACATTAAAGTTGATGGTTCAATAATGTTTACTGGTAATGTAAATTGACAACCGTTATTATCGGTTACCGTCATATTATTATTACCAGGTGTAAGCCCAACAAAAGAAACAAATGAACCTCCCGGTATATTATTGGTTCCTGAAATAGAATAATTAGGAACACCGCCTGTTGCATTTAGCGTTACCTCTCCATTATTAAAACCATTACAAGAGATATTTACAACATTAGAAGCTTCTAATTCTAAAGGTTGGGGTTCGGTTAATTCAACAGTTGCTGTTTGTTGACACCCATTTGCATCTGTAACAGTTAAAGAATAAGTTCCAGCAGATAAATTTGGATTGTTTGGTCCTCCAAAAGAATTACTCCAAGCATATGTGTACCCTGGCTGACCTCCTTCAACAACTCCATTTGCAGCTCCTGTACTTGCTCCATTACAATCTACCCAAAAACCGTTATAGTTATTTGCATTAGGGTTTTCAATGATAACTGTTAACGGAACTGCAGGATTAATCACAAAATCAATTGGATAAATACATCCATTTGCATCGCCTACGCTTAGAGTGTAAGTTCCTGGAGATAAGTTTTGAAGCGTAAAATTACCAGGATTTGCAGCTGAAGCAGGATCCCAGTTTAAAACATATGGATTTGTCCAAGCTCCAAAAGGAACACCTCCTGTAATATCATTATATAAATTTGGGAATACTATACTTCCATCATTTGTATTTACACAGCTTTCAGGTGTAATGGTGACAGCTGGGTCAATTACAATTTGAGGAGGATCTTGCAGCGTTACTGGTAAAGAAAATGTTTCACAAAGCCAATTACCATAATAAGCAGCTACAGTCACGTTCCCATCAGATAAGGATTGTGTATATACACCAGTATCTACAGGATTATTATTTAAATACCACACATAAGATAAGTTTGCGTCAGGAGATAAAACTTCAGCTTCACCATCGGCAATATTGTAACAGTCTAATGTTAAATCTAACACAGAAGGGTCTGAATTTATTTCAACTTGAACATGATATCCTTGTTCAATTTCAACAGGGTTGGTTTCTTGACTGCTAAAATCAACAACACCCACACATCCATTAGTATCTGAAACCTCTATATTATATTCTCCCGCGAGCAAATTATCAATTAAAAAATCATCTGTAACCAATTGAGATCCTAACTGAACTCCTGGAAACACGCCTGAATACTCATACCAATCTAAAGTGTATAAAGGATTTAATCCACCTTGAATATCTACATATATACTTCCATCGTTTCCATCGATATCTCCATAGCATGATTGATCTGTTGCAATCATTGAAAATACAATTTCATCTGGCTCATCAATGTATACTGACTCGGTAATTGAACAGCCATTAGCATCAGTAACAGTTACACCGTATGTACCTTCTGCTAAATCAGAAATCATAGCGTTATCACCATAAAAGGTAAGCACTCCAGTCGGAGTAGTCCAATCAAAAACATAATCACAATCAAATGGGTCAAATTGACCACATCCTCCAAAACCAAAGGCTATTGCCTCTCCTGAAGCAGCTTGAAAACAATCATTATCTTCTGATGTAATAATAACATCCATGGTTTCTAATAGAGGAATAGTGACTTGCACAGTGTCTACACAACCTTTATAATCGGTAGAAACAACCGAATAATATCCTGGGTTGACACCAGAAATACTTGATTGATCATCTAAAAAATTATCCCACATTCCTGGAAAGGACAATGTAGGCTCTGCTGCCCATACATAGTTGTAATTTCCATTAATGTCTGGATTTCCTCCAATGGTTTGAACAGTGGCAAAACCTGTGTTCAATCCATAGTCTAGTCCAACACAATATGCTGGTAATGTGTTTTGAGTTACAAAAACATCAAGAGGGTCTGGCTCAGCAATAAAAGCAGTGTCTGTTGCCGTACAACCATTTGCATCAGTTACTAACACTGAGTAACTAGAGTGAGTACTTGGTTGCATGTCTATTAAAGTTTGAGTTGTTCCAACTACTCCATAACCTGGATATGTCCATACATAATTATATGGGGCTGTCCCATTAAAAGGGGCTGCTGTCAACTCACCATCGTCATAATTATGGCAAGTTACAGGATTTGCTATGGCGTTCACCTCTAAAAGATATGGTTCATCAACATATGCAGTATCATACATATCACAACCGTATACATCTTGAATGAGCACCCAAACTGTGCCCGCAGTTAAATTAGATGCAGTAGGAATATCCTCTCCATTACTCCATTGATAAGTGTAAGGTGCTACACCTCCTGAAACACTTACTGTTGCAGAACCATCTGCAGAACCAAAACAAAGAGTACTGTCAGTAATAATAGATGATACTAATGGATCATTAGCCAAAATAGTTACATCATCTAAAATAACACAACCATTAGCGTCAGTTGTTTCGATGAAATACGTACCCTCAGAAACACCATAGATTGTATCCTCATTTATAGCACCAATAGAAACTAAATTATCATCTAACCAGTTGAATGTGTATGGTTCTGTACCTCCTAATACCTGCACATATATTGCACCCGTACTATCACCCGCACAGCTGATTCCAATATTGTTATTACCACCTAAAACATATGCATCACCTAATAAAGCTCCAGGCTCTGATATAATGACAGTTGACGAGTCTTCACAAATACCATCATCAACCAATATATCGTAAACTCCTGCATTTAATCCTGAAAATAATGAAGTAGTAGCTATCGTAGTGCCATTATCAATAGAATAGTTATAAACACCTACATTTCCTCCACTGACAAAAATCTCTATTTCTCCCTGAGCTGAAGAATTACATGCGTCATCGGTAACGTGTATAGAATCAATAGCAATGGAAGGATTTGTAAATACATAATTTCCTCCAATTATGTTACACAAACCCTCTCTTACTTCTACATTATACACTCCAACACCTAAATTTGAAAATATATTACTTGCTGAAAAAGTTACCCCTCCATCAATCGAATATGAAAGTGGATTACCACTTCCTGTAGCATAAATCTCAATCGAACCATTGTCGCTACATGTCATGAAGTTAACTATTGTAGAGTCAATAGTAATAGGGCTTGGATCGTTTATGTTAGCAGAACCATAAGCAAATTGACAACCTGCAGCATCTTCTAAAACAACACTATAGCCTCCCGCTAACAAACCGTTGAAATTGTTAATTGCGATAAAATTTGCTCCACCATCAATTGAATAGTTGTAAGGAGGAGTTCCATTTGAAGCAAAGATCTGGATAATTCCATCAGCTGCACCACAAGATGTAGTTTGGATGGTAACAACAGAATCAATTATTATTTGTGGATTTTCAGTAATTACAACAGTATCTGAAACAGTACAACCAAAAACAGAATCAGTTACCTCCAACCAATATGTTCCAGCTTGAGAAAAAGTGTTTTGTGAATTAGCACTCCCATCATTCCAGTTAAAAGTGGTATTTGTTAAAATTGAAAAATCGTAAGAGATTGAATCATTTTCACATAATAATATATCAGGTCCAAGGTCTATAGCACATGGTCCTGTAGCAGTAATTCTAAACTCATCCATAGCGAAACCAACACCATTAGCCGCTGGTCCAAGAGCATTAACAAATGATACTGCAAATCTTAAGTCAGCCACATTATCCCAAGCTGCATTTGTAACTGAAACTTGTGTCCAAGATGATGAATTTAATGGAGTTCCAGCAGGGTTTATGAAGGTAGGATTCCAAGTCCCACCGCCATCTACTGAATACCAAATATTTCCTCCTCCAAATCCTGCCCAGACAGGGTCTTCAAAACCACACAACCACCAAAAATCAATAGTAACATCTGTTAAACCCAATGTAGAAACGCCGTTACTCATTTCAGCAGTTATCGTTTCAAAATTATTAGTAAAAACAAAATCTGAATAGCTTGTATTTTGTAATCCTGGTGATTGAAATAATGAGTCAGAAATAGTATGTAAGTAGTTACTATTTGGATTATTTAATATTGGCGGTATTTGTGGGTCAGTATCAGGAAAAACTCCTATCCCAGGAATATTAATTCCAGTATACTCATTATTTACAGTCCATTGATTATCCCCATTTGAATTTGAACCAATCCAAAAATTATTAGTATTTAAATTCCAAGTGTTTCCTGTCTCCCAATTTTCTTCATAAATGACAACCTGTGCAAATGAATTACCGAAAATTAACAATCCAAAAAACAACAATGAAAGTTGTTTAAACAATATTGAATTCATATTAAAATATATATAATTCCTCCTTCCTCGAAGGATTTGTGTTCGTTTATGTTGTGACATAAGCACATTTTGGCAAATATAACATTTCTTAAAGATAGTATTAATGCTCATTATTCAGCTATTCACAGAGTTTTCAACAGCATTTTAATTTATCGCTAACTTGTAATAGTAAAACGAATTATGATTAAACATACGTAAAATATATATTCCACTAGCTATATCTTCTATATTTATCTTAGCTTTTTGACTAATATTACCTTTCAGTACAACATCTCCCTTATAACTCATCAATTGATACACTAACTCTTCCTCAGAAGAAACCTCTATA
>MDTD01169736.1_pt1 | contig 11380 bp, 13 predicted proteins | sample 811221 | NCBI WGS metagenome assembly MDTD01 (sample SAMN05326646, study PRJNA326480) | marine metagenome | isolation source: seawater | place: Pacific Ocean: South West | collected 2011
GTTATAAAACCAGGCTTAATGGCACTATCTCTATTTTGTTTTTTAAATAAGGATATTAAAAATATAAAGATTAATAAATTCCAAATTGATTCATATAGAAAAGTAGGATGAAAGTATTCTGAATTTAAGAATTCTAAGGGTCTATTTTGTATTGGTATAAATAATTTCCATGGTAAGTCAGTTGGGAGACCAAATGCTTCATTATTGAAGAAATTTCCCCATCTACCTATAGACTGTCCCAAAATAACAGAAGGTAAGATTATATCGAGAAATGTTTGAAAGTTAATTTTATTGGATTTACAAAAAATTAATATGCTTAAAAAACCTCCTATTAAGGCACCATGAATTGCAATTCCTCCTTCCCATATCGCTAAAAAAGATGGAAATCTTATTAAATGATTTAATAAATTTATATTAGTAAAGAAATTATTTCCGCTAAATTGTCGATATTCAAAAATTACATAATAAATTCTTGCACCGATTAAGCTACTTAAAATTAATGATGGTAATACTTTAGTTATATTGTCAGGATCAATCCCTCTAGAAATCGCCAATTTTTTTGTAATGTTTAAACCTAATAATATTGATATTGAGATTAATAATCCGTACCATCTCAGCCTTAAAAAACCTAAATTTAGAATTTCAGCACCAGGAGATTGCAAATAGGCCAGATAAATATTCATTAGTGGGTTTAACTATATTCCCTCAGCGGCTTGAACTTTTTCAACTTGCTTTTTCTTCAAAACAAGTAAAATCTGAGTTAATCCTACTCCAATAAAAAACGCTATTAAACCTATAATTCTGTACGGACTTTGCAAAACTACTTCTGTATCAAGTTGTCCAAAACCACCAACATTGGGATCTGAAGTTAGAGCATCTCCAGATTTAATTTCATCATTTTCATGGACAATTATTTGAGATCCTGCGGGAAGTATTTCTTCATTATATTCTCCATCATCTCCCATTATAGTTAGCTTAGAAGAACCATCTTCAATTAATTCAATAGAACTTATAATGCCGTTAAAAGAGGAGTTAAAAATGGCGTTATTACTTTTATCTCCATTTGGATAAACTTGCCCTCTACCCCTATTCGCACCAACATGAATAGAGTATTTGCCAAAGTGGTATTGTTTATTCATAAAGGGGTTTGGAGATAAAACGGGAAAAACTATTTCTTTATTGTTATCCCCAGGTAATGGACCAACAATTATTATGTTATCTTTTTCATCACTATAGTTTGTAAAATAAACTCCTTCTGTTTCCTCTTTTATCTCATTTGTCCAACGTTCTTGGGGAGCTAATTTAAACCCATCAGGTAGCATTACTACAGCGCCTACTTGTAAGGGTACTTCACTACCATCTGCTCCTATCTCTTTCAAATCATTTTTGTATGGAATCTTGACAACAGCTTTGAATACGCTGTCCGCCCCTACTGACTGAGGGACTTCTGCAATAGTTGGCATTTGAGCTAGATGACAGTTGGCACAAACTATTTTGCCAGTAGCTTCTCGAGGTGATTCGTAATTTTGTTGAGCCCAGAACGGATAAGCCATTACTGATGAGGGTAATATTGTTAAGCAAGAAATTATAAAAAGAGAACAAATTAAAGAAATAGTTTTTTTCATAATTGGTTGATTGTAGTTATTCATAAAAATTATGCCCACCAAGGTTTTTCATTAGTTCTAAAATCGGTTTCACTCCATTGCTTTACTAGGACTGATTCATCATCAATATCTACATGAGCTAAAGCAAGAGATAAAGGGGCAGGTCCTCTTACAACTTTTCCATTTGTATCATATTGACTACCGTGACAGGGGCAAATAAATTTATTTGCACCACTATCCCAAGGGACTACACAACCTAAGTGGGTGCAAATAGCGTTTAAACCAAAATTACTTATTTCACCGTCATTCTGAACAATTATATAAGTAGGATCACCCTTCAGACCCTGGACAAGACTTCTGTCTCCTGGCTGATGTTCAGCTAACCAACCTGTTTTTGTGATTGGGTTTCCTAATTCATCTTTTGCAGATGTTCCTCCACCCCCGCCTCCAGCTCTCAAAGGCATAAAGTAATTTGCTACGGGGTAAAGAGCGCCCAACGCCACTCCAGTAGCTGTACCGAAAGTAAGAAGATTCATAAATTGCCTTCGTCCCATGGAGGGAACATCATTGGAACTTAATTGAGTCATTCGATACTCGGGGTTGTTATTTATTAATTATTATGATCTAATTTCAAGAAAAATTCCTCATAATAGTACTACTGTTAATAATTTGAGAATTTAGTCTGAATTTAAACACTTTTTAAATCTTATGAAACCATTAGAAGTTGATGAAATAATCTATTACCTTCAAAATAGGTGGGGTAAGAAATATGATTTTAGATTATTTATTAGAAAAAATACTTTATACTTGCAGATGATGTGGAAGTTTCTTGAGCAAGAATCATTTCATCTTACTGAAACTCAATATAAAGAATCATTAGCAGAAAAAATTGAAATTCTAAACAGAGGTGGTTACTCAGAGAAAGTAAGAATATGGCTCCAGACAGTTAATTCAAAGCCAAGACTTGGCAGGGCTGTAAGTCTTCAGTTAGAGATCAATGAGAGGATGAAAGAGTTTTTGCTCTAAGTGATTCTGATAAAAAAGTTAATCCCGTTCCTAAAAAAAATAAGAACACTATAGATGAAGTTAAGAGGGACATTGTTAACGGATCAGTTGAGGGTGTAATAACCGCAGATAAAATTGCAGCAGATAATACAACTAATCTCCAATTAGAAATCATTTTTTCAGTTGAAATAATACCTAGTGAACCAAGGATAAACTGTAAAATTGGCAATTGAAATGCTATTGCAGTGCTTGACATTAATAATAAAACAAAATCAAAGTATCTCTCAATTGACCAAATAGGCTCAACAATATCAGCTCCGAACTTTATGAAAAATCCAATGGCTGCTGGAACTAATATCCACCATGAGAACAATAACCCAATAAAAAATAATATTCCTGATCCTAGTAAGGCTGGCAAGATTAACTTTTTTTCTCTGTCGGTTAGACCAGGAGAAATAAATAATACAATTTGGTAAAAAATATATGGTAGGGATATTATTAATCCACTGTAACCTGCAACTTTAATTGCTACAAATAGGAATTCACCTGGAGAGAGTTGTAATAATCTTATATTTTTCGCTGGGATTTCTAAAAATCGAATTAATGGTTTAATAGCTAAGAAACTAAAAAAGATACAAATTAGAACTGAAAAAATAGAATTTAATATTCTTTGCCTTAATTCCTCCAAATGTTCGTTAAATGTCATTTCTCCTTTTTTATTTATATCTATTTTTTTATTTATATTTTCCATTTTTATGGTCACTTAATTTATTAATCCTTTTTAATTTTTTAATCAAATTTTATTTACTATATTTTGGATTAGTTGGGTCAGGAAGTAAGAAGGGAGGGCAATCATTTAAAGATGATTCACCATATGTTTCATACTCTCTGTATCCACCCATTTTCCCATTTGTCTTCATAAGTGCACTGATGAATGCAAGTAATAAAAAAACTGTTGGAGCCCCTATTATTAAAGCTGCCCCAAATAAGTAACCAATAATAAATTCAGGAAAACTGTGATTTCCTAAGAATTCATGAGTTCCTAGAAGAAAGTCAATCATCAGATTATATTTTTTTTAATTATATAGCATATTTAACTTTGAGTATTTTTTTTAACATATTCTTTGCCTCTTGATGGATTTCCCCAGATAATACTTGAATTCTTAAAAGTGACACAACCTAAACCGCCTTTTTTGATCTTTTGGATATCTTTAATTTTGACTTGATTAATAGGAACCTTAATATTCCCTTTTGCTCTACAAAAGAAAGCAGCGATGTCAGCAGCAATTTGAATGTCAGCATCACCTGGCATTCTCGAAGACGTTTTTAATAGAACATGACTGCCTGGCGATTCTTGGGCATGAAACCATAAATCGTGTTTTCTCGATAGTTTGAAAGTAATAAGTTCATTTTGTCTCATATTCCTACCAATTTGAATCATAAATCCCCCAGGAGAATTTATTTCAATTGGCGCAGAATTTGAATCTTCTGACTTTCTATGAGAACTTTTTGTGCCCTTTGTCTTTAATTTGAATTCATTGCAGATATCTTCATTGATTTCTTCTAGCAAATTAATTTTTAATTGATTTGTATCAATATTAAGTGAACTTATGTTTTCTATCATTGTCTTGAATTCATCCAATCTATTAAGTTTATCTTTATGAATAGTTAATCTTTCTTTTATTATATTTTGAGATCTCTTAAGCTTTTTAAATTTTTTATATAACCTCTCAGCCTCAATTATGTCTTCTTTTTTTAAATTTTGATTTAGAAAAATATTATCTGCCATATTTTTATAATTTTCATGATTCTCTGAATTTTGTAGAAGTTTATTCTGAATATTGAAATTTTTTCTTTCATTTTTTGTTTGTTTAAAAATTATCCCTTCGTTTTTTGTAACTAGCTGATTAATTCTTTTTAATTTTAAAAAATGATCGTAGTAATTATTTATACCTTCTGTTAAATCAATCTTTTTTTCAATCTTTAATTCCTCCTGTGAGAACCAAACACAATAAAAGTATTCATTAAATATTGAAAAATTATATATATGACCTTTAAATCTATTAATCCATATTTTCCAAATATCGAATATTTTTTTTAAAGTGTTATCATCTAACGAATTAATATTTTGATTCATTACATCAAGTTTTTCTAGATCGGCAATATATTCAATTTGTTTGGTTAAAATGGGGCTTACTCCTTGATAAGTTTTTATAAGAGAATTTTTTAATGAATCAGGAAAAGGTAATAGATTCTCTCTCCATTTTTTGTAAGTCTCTTTTTCATCTGGTTCCTTTTTAAAGTTATCCGGTGGATTTGTATATATTGTTCCAGTTGAAATTGTTCTATAACTTGATTGATGAGATTTTATTTGCTTCCCTGCAGCTATTATTTTTTTGTTTCTGTCAAGATAGAAAAGATTACTATGTTTTCCCATCAATTCCAGAATCAGATATTTGGTTATTTCTGCCCCGGGTTTTTTAGCAAATTCAAATTTTATAACTCTGTCAAATTTATCTTGCTTGATACCAACTAAGGCCATATATTTTAGTCCATAACTTAATTGTTTAGCAAGAGTACTTGATGCTCCAATCTTTTCTGGCCTTTTAATTTTTATAATCCTTGCACAATCACCTTGCCAACATATTTCTATCCAATTAAGACTATTTACTCCTCTTAAACTTATTTGTATAGTATTTTGCTCTGGTTGTTGAGCAGCCTCAAATTTTGAAGGTATAATTTCATTGGATAAATAATATAAGATTGATCTAATAGAAGTTATGTCCATTATTTGAGGAATACCCTTTAGCATTATTTCTATAACTTCAAATTTTTTAATCCTACAACAAAATAATTGATATGAACAATAATAAAAAACTTATCATTATTACTGGCCCAAGTGGAGTGGGAAAAGGGACAGTATTAAATGAACTTTTAAAAATGAATAGGAAACTATGGATTTCCATTTCTGCTACCACTAGAAATCCAAGAAAGGGAGAAATTGATGGAGAACATTATTATTTTTTGAGTAGAAATAAATTTAAAGAAATGATTTCTGAGGATTTATTTATTGAATGGGCTCAATTTGCAGACAACTATTATGGTACACCTCTAAAATCTGTTAAAGAAAAGATTAAAGATGGTTTTCAAGTTTTGTTGGAAATTGAGGTAAAAGGAGCTTCTCAGATTAAAAAAAAATTACCTGATTCTATATCAATTTTTATTCTTCCTCCTAGCAAAGACGAACTTGAAAGAAGGATTAGAAAAAGAGCAACTGATAATGAGGATTCTATTTTAAAACGATTAAAAAGAGCAGAATTTGAGATTAATTCAGCTCAAAATTTTGATTATGTTGTCAAAAATGAATCCGTTGAGAAAACTGCAGAAATGATTTCTGAAATAATTAAAATTCAGAATTAAGTGCTTTTAACTCATAGGATGGAAAAGAAGATCTGGGAAGAACCTATTAAATTCAATAATTATACCTGCCGTTATTGATAACCAAATAGCCGCAACTATTGGAGCCGATCTCATGAATTTTGTGCTAAAGATTTTAAACATTTTAAATTTTGGTAATTGTTTTTAAATAATTTTAACGGGGACCGTTAACTGTAATATTTTTATCCTTTTCTCTTAAATCCCCATTCCTTCCTTGCCTATTTGCTTGCAAAGGCCATTGAGCTCCTTTAACTAGGCATTTCCTCGCAAGTTCAAAGTCAATAATAATTTCCATTTCCGCTGGATTTTTCGTTTTCTTTGATTCAATTAAATATTCTCTTCCTGACCATCCTATTATGCCAGCAATATATATAAATAATACTCCTGGAATTAATAAATCACCTTCATGCCCTCTATTTAAAAGAGCTCCAAACGGTTCAAGGGGTGGGCCAATTATTAAATGAGGTAATCCATCATCCCCACATAATGCTTTGCCATATCTTTCAAATCTTATTTTATCTTTTGGAGTAGTTGCAGTACTTGCTCGCTCAATAAATTTTTGGTTTTCTGAACATTTTTGAAGAGCTGATGCAGTATATTCTGTACTTGCTCTGTCCGCATTAAGAACAGCACCTTTAGCTGCAAAAGCTGTTGGTACAATTCCAATAATCAGTAGAACAGAAGTAATAATTGAAAAAAAGAATTTCATAAGTTGCAATATTTAACTCCTCAAGGTAATAGTGGAATTATTACTAAAATAAGATAGTTTAAACAAATATATGGCAAAAGTACTTGCTATTGAAACAAGTTGTGATGAGACATCGGCCTCAATTGTCTCAAATTTAGGGGAGTCTTTTCAAATTCATTCAAATATAATTGCATCTCAGATTAAAGATCATTCTAAATGGGGAGGAGTAGTCCCAGAACTAGCTGCTAGGAAACACTTGGAATTATTCCCTTACGTTCTAGAAGATGCATTAGGAACTGCGCAAATGTCTTTTGATGATATTGATTTTATTGCTTCAACTGTCACTCCAGGTTTGGTTGGTTCACTGAGAGTTGGTTCTATTTCGGCTAAAACTCTTTGTTTTCTTCATTCCAAACCTTTTTTAGGTATACATCATCTTGAGGGTCATCTCTCTTCAATATTTTTTTTAGAAAAATACCCAACCCCTCCATTTCTTGTTTTATTAGTTAGTGGAGGTCATACAGAATTAATAAGAGTCGGAAAGGGAATAAAAATGATTAGGCTTGGTAGAAGTTATGATGACGCTGCAGGAGAAGCTTTTGATAAGGTGGGAAGACTTCTTGGCCTTGGTTATCCAGGAGGTCCTGAAATTGAACGTGTTGCAAAAAAAGGAGATGCATCAAGATTTAATCTTCCAAAATGTAGAATTTCTGATAAGAATGGTGGGTTTTTGAAATATGATTTTTCTTTTAGTGGATTAAAAACAGCAGTTTTAAGACTGATCGAAAGGCTGAAGATTAATGAAGAAGATCTCCCGATTGAAGATATAGCTGCGAGTTTTGAAAGGGTAGTAGCTGAAGTTTTAGTAGAGAGATCACTTAACTGCGCGAGTGATAATCAATTAGATAATTTAGTCGTAGTTGGAGGGGTTGCAGCAAATAATACGTTAAGAAAAATGATGATTAAGGAAGCTGATAAAAAATCCATTAAAGTTCATTTAGCACCTTTATCCCTTTGCACTGATAATGCAGCAATGATTGGAGCGGCAGCTTTATGGCGCTTAAGTCATGGGAATTTCGAAAGTTCTTTGAAACTTGGTGTTTCTGCAAGACTACCAATCGACCAAGCAAATTTACTTTATGACACAAATCCACCCTTTTAAAAAAACAAAAATGAACAAAAAAATTAATGATGTTGAGGAAAAGACTAAAAATCTTCTCAATAATTCTGAAAATTTTGTTGATAAAGCAGAACTTAATCTTTGGAAAAGAGGCTTTACTCCTCAAGCTGAAATTTGGAACGGGAGAATGGCGACAATTGGAATAGGATTTATCTTTATTTTGATTATTTTAATTAATAAATTTTCATCTTAAGTACTACCATTTGATTCAAAAAGTAAATCTTCTTCAGATTATTAAAATTTACTATTAGGTGGACTAAAGTTATTATTATTGATTTAATCAAATAAATTGATATTTTTTATCATCGGAAATTTATATGACGCCTGAGAGGCTTGGATTATTATGGGGTATAACTGTTTTTGCAGGAGCTTTTGCTCGTTTAATATCTTCTCTAACAGGATTTCCTAGTGTAGTAATTCTTTTATTATCTGGGTTATTTATAGGTCGTTCCGGTTTTGGGTTCGTAGAACCTTTAGATCTCGGCCAAGGATTAGAAACTATTGTTGGTTTATTGGTATGTTTAGTTCTTTTTGAAGGTGGCTTAAACTTAAAATTACCTGAAGGAAATATAAGAAATACTGTTTTAAGAATTTCAATTTTAAGACTGATTATTTCTCTTGCTGGGGGTATCTTGATCGCCCATTTGTTTGCTGGTTTATCTTGGCCAGTCGCTGGAGTTTATAGTGCGATTGTATTAGCTACAGGACCTACAGTAATCTCACCACTTGTTGAGCAAATTAAATTAGCGTCTCCATTATCAGATGTCTTAAAAGCTGAAGGATTAGTATTAGAGCCGATTGGTGCTGTATTAGCATTATTGCTGCTAGAGTTACTTTTAGGAGATTTACACGGATTAAAAGAAGTAATTATTGCCTTGATGCAAAGGTTGGGTGGAGGCGTTTTGATAGGAATAATGGCTGGTTGGATCTTGTCTGAAATATTAAAAAAAATAAAAAATGATTCTTCATTCGGATTAGAACTTCAAGTTACAGTAGGAATAATATTTTTAGTATATGGAATATGTGAAAAATTTTTACCAGAGTCTGGTTTGCCAGCATCAGTTGCAGCTGGCTTTATTGTTGGCAAGAGGGAAGTTATTGATAAAGATAGATTGGATAATCTAATAGGGGAACTTGCTCAATTAGCAATTACTGTTTTATTTCCATTACTAGCTGCAGATGTTTCTTGGAGGGAATTAAGCCCATTAGGCTGGGGAGGAGTAATATGTGTTTTCTTGATGATGATAATTGTTAGACCAATCTCTGTTTCTCTTGCGACAATAGGACAGGAGCTAGATATTAAAGAAAGAATTTTTCTTGCTTGGTTAGCACCTCGAGGAATCGTTACTGCAGCTGTGGCCTCCCTCTTTTCCATTAGATTGGAACAGGCTGGTGTTTTAGGCGCAGGACGTCTGCAAGGATTAGTATTTCTTACCATTTTGATGACAGTAGGTATTCAAGGATTAACTGCTAAGCCATTAGCAAATTTTCTCAATTTAATTGACTCTAATAAGCTAAATAATATTTAGACATTTTTGGATTCTGTTGTAATCTTCATTCCTCTTAGACAATAATTCCCAAGTTATCAATAAATCCGGTCCACTTAAACAACCAAAAAAAGCAACCCTTATACCTCTCATAAGAATTCCTTTTTTAATATTGTATTTTTTTGATAGCAAATCTATCATTTCACTCGCTATGATATTAGTGAAATTTTTATCATTATTTTTAATTAGATTAAGCATATCTTTCATGGGTTCATTGAGTTTATTTTTTCTGAGAAAATCTATCCCAGATGATTCAATCTCCGGGGTAACAAAAAAAGGTTTTGATTGATTTACGATATCTTCTAAAACTATTATTGATTCTTGAAGAAGTTTCGTTAATGTCAACCCCCAGGATTCTGAAACTTCTTCCCAATTATTTTTTTTCCAATACGCTCTAAATATCATAAATAAATTTCTTATTTCCATTTTTTTTATGTATTGAGAATTTATCCAATTGAGTTTGTCCCAGCTAAATTTAGCTCCCGCTTTATTAATATCATTCAAACTAAAATTTTGAGAGATTTCAGAAATTGATAGAATTTCATTTGAACCTGACTTAACAGACCATCCTAAAAGTGCCATATAGTTTGCCAAAGCATCTGGTAAGTAACCCATTTTCTTAAAATCATGAATTGATGTCACAGTATCTCTCTTGGATAACTTTTTACCTTCTTGATTTAAAATTAGTGGTGCATGAGAAAATTTTGGTAAATCAAAACCCAATGCTTTAAAAATTAAAATTTGTTTTGCAGTATTAGAGATATGATCCTCTCCTCGAATTATATGGCTTATTTTCATATAATGATCGTCAGCAACAACTGCAAGGTTATATAAGGGCGATCCAATACTATATCCTTTTGCTCTTCTAGATAAAACCATATCACCTCCAAGATCTTTCCCCAACCATTTTATTGGACCTCTTATTTGATCGTTCCATTCTATTTCTGACTTATCATCAATGATGAATCTAATTACTGAAGTTTTGCCTTCAGAAATGAATTTATCAATTTCATCTTTTGTTAGATATCTGTGCCTATTATCATGCTTTGGTGGTAAATGTAATTTCTTTTGTTTATCTCTTAAACTTTTTATCTCCTCTTCAGAAGTAAAACATCTATAAGCTTTTCCTTGATCTAAAAGGTTTTGGATTATTTTCTTATGTTTATCTATTCTTGTACTTTGATTAATTGGTTCTTCATCCCAATCTAATCCAAGCCATTTTAGCCCATCTAATATATTTTTTGTATATTCTATCTTTGAACGATTTTCATCAGTATCTTCGATTCTGATTAGAAAATCCCCCCCTGTTTTTTTTGCATATAGCCAATTAAATAAAGCTGTCCTTGCAGTCCCGATATGAAAATCCCCTGTTGGACTTGGTGCTAATCTTAATCGATTTTTCAATACTTCATAAATTAATAACGGGACCGACGGGATTCGAACCCGCAACTTCCGCCGTGACAGGGCGGTGCTCTAACCAGTTGAACTACGGTCCCAGGATATGCTTTGTTCAACAATTCTAAATTATCAGATGACAAAGCCGAAGTAATATTCTTGTAATAAAAACTTTTCTTATTTAATAGAAATTAAATAACAATTCATATTCCAAAAAATTAATAAAGAAGATTTAAGGTCTAAATCCTGCTGGCTCGATCAATCGCACTTGGTTCCCTCGAGCAGTGAACTCTCTGCCTTGATCGCTCTGAACTACAACTCTTCCTCCGGATTTAACTCTGATAACTCTTGCCCTTACCCATCCGAGAGCTGCTGATTCAAGGACTTTAACTACGTCCCCAGGTTGAAGGTCTAACTCCATCTCAAAAAAAATTAAATTACAAATTGTTGATTTTAACGCGCCGTGGAGGATTTGAACCCCCGACATCAGGTTTTGGAGACCTGCGTTCTACCAACTGAACTA
>MDTD01185246.1_pt1 | contig 11379 bp, 11 predicted proteins | sample 811221 | NCBI WGS metagenome assembly MDTD01 (sample SAMN05326646, study PRJNA326480) | marine metagenome | isolation source: seawater | place: Pacific Ocean: South West | collected 2011
AGATACTACATTATTAACAATAATATTAAAAGAGGTAATAATAACAATGAAAATTAAAGCTGAATACATATGGATAGATGGCCAAACACCTACCGCTAAATTAAGAAGTAAAACAAAGATAATGGATCAGGGTTCTGAGCCTCCAGTTTGGGGATTTGATGGCTCAAGCACTGATCAAGCAACAGGCGATCAATCTGATTGTGTCTTAAAACCTGTAGCACAGTTCCCTGATCCTATAAGAGGGGGAGATAACATACTAGTTATGTGTGAGGTTTTGAATGTAGACATGACACCACATGCTTCAAATACAAGGGCAGCATGCGTTTCCTCTGCTGAAAACTTTTCTGAGTTTGAACCAATGTTTGGATTAGAACAAGAATATACATTTTATGAGCAATCATACGATTCGCTTAAGTATGGACAACCATTAGGATTTCCTCCTTCAGGTTATCCAGCTCCTCAAGGAGGTTATTATTGCGGTGTAGGAGCAGACGAAGTATACGGTCGTTCAATTTCAGAAGATCATGCAACTGCTTGTATGGAAGCAGGACTAAATATTTCTGGAACAAATGCTGAGGTGATGCCTGGACAGTGGGAATTCCAAATCGGACCCGTAGGAGCTCCAGCTATAGGAGATCAAATTTGGATCGCAAGATGGTTACTTTATAGAATTGCTGAAGATTACAATATCTCTGCAACTCTTACCCCTAAGCCTGTAAAGGGTGATTGGAATGGGGCAGGAATGCATACAAACTTCTCAACAAAACAAATGAGAGAAGATGGAGGTTACGATGCAATTGTTGCTGGGTGTGAAGCACTTGGTAAGAATGCGGAATTTCATGTGCAAAATTATGGTGCAGGAATAGAAGATCGTCTCACTGGCGATCATGAAACACAAAGATTTGACACATTTTCTTATGGTGTCAGTGACAGAGGTGCTTCTATACGAATACCTTGGCAGGTTGAAGTTGACAAAAAAGGCTATTTAGAAGACAGAAGACCAAATGCCAATGCAGATCCTTACGTTATTGCAACTGTAATGATTGATACGGTTTGTTCATCCGCTTCAGCTTAGCCAGAAGTATTTGTAGCAACTATTTCGTCAATTTTTTCTTGAAATTCATTCATATTATTATTAAATGATTCAAGAGCTGCAGATCTTCGCTCTCCTGTATCTGATGATGTCAATCCCTCAAGAAGCTCTTCAGTGTCTGCAAAAATTAGCTCAGCAATTGATTTCAATTCTTCATGACTTTTTACTAAACCAGCAAAAGTTGAGGGAGGACCAGGTTCAGTTACCGTGTTAACAAATTGCTGAGTATCTTGAATAAATTTAGCAAATTCATCTTTTGCTTCCTGATAAGTTATTAATTCATTGTCCCAATTTTCATTTGCTTCTAAAACCTTTGTTGCTAAATCTATAGATTGAATTTTTTCAGAAGATATTTCTTCTAAATAAGTTATTACTTCATCCGGAAGAGTGGTTGTAGTAGTTGTTGTTGTATCTTCTGGTATAGAATCTGGTTCTGTTGTTTCTATTATTTCATCGACTATTGGTTCAATTTCCAAATTGTTGTTTGATGAAACCCTATTTATAAATGTATAGGTTGTTGCAATCATACCAATAAGAACTAGAGGTAAAACCAATCTTCCAGGTTTAGGGTCATCATTAAATGTTTTCATGATTACAGTTTATCAAAGATGTTGATAATTTCTTGAGTTATTGGTCCCCATTCATTACTTTCATTTTTTGTTATGGTTATAAATCCAGGACCTAAAAAAACCGAAGAAACACCATATATTTTCTCAATTTTATTTACAAGATCATCATTGCGAATATCTATTTCAACCTTTTTTGCATTTGGATTTGGTGTGTCAATTAATTCCATAATTGTTTTTTATTTTAATATAAAAAATATTATTATATGACAGTATGAATTATCAAAATTTAAATACGGAAATAAGCAATTTAAATTTTCAAAAGAGATATTTTTTTAGTATCTTTGGTCTTTACCTATTTTCATTAGGTACAACTATTTTAGGGTACTCAGTTTATATTTTACTTGAGTCTGTTGGACTCGTTCAAAGATCTGTAATTACATGGAATGCTCAAGGTCTATTTTGGTTTTTAATTCTATTTTGCACTTCATTGTTTGTTTTATTTGTACCTATAGAATTTTTAAATGTATTCAAAATATATAATCTGGTCTTCAAAGATTTGATTATAAATATAGTAATCGTAATTTTGACTTCTCTTTTGTCACTAATTTTCTTTCAATTCTTCCTAAATCCTTCTAATCTAATCATCATTGATATTGTCAACATTGGTAAAGCAATTTCATTTTCTGGGTTTATAGCAGTTCCCTTAATCTTATTCTTACATCACAACTTAAGGAGAGCTGTTGGTTTTTCCGATAGTATTTCGTATAGTTTAATTTATTTTGCTTGGGTGATAACTACTCAAATTTTTCTTTAATATTACATTTTTTCTACAGGTTTTATTCCTAAAGATTCCATAACTAGCTTTGAGTAATTTAAAAAATAACCAGTAATTTTTAATTTATTAAGTTTTGTTATTTCATTTTGGTTTTCTAAAATATTTACATCCTGGTACATTGAGTTAAACAAATTTGATAATTCATATAAATAGTCAGCAAGATGGTGAGGTTCACTATTAATAAGTGCTTGATTGAAGTAATATTCAAATTTCAATAAACCTTTAAGGATATCTATGTCTCTTTCGTCAATTTTAGAAAAATCTAAACTCAACTTATTTGTATTTATTTTTGAATTTTGAATTAATTTTTTACCTCTAACATAAGCATATTGAACATAGATACCAGTTTTACCACTGATGTTTGTAAATTTATCTAAATCAAATTTATAATCAGTCTTTCTATTTGTAATTAAATCGCTAAAGGTTAAAACAGTATTTGCTAATATTTTATTGGTTTCTTGATCTAAATCCTTATTGATGCTTTGAATTTTGGTTAAAGTTTCATCAAACAATTCAATTAATTTTTTAGTATCACCCTCTCTGGTTTTAAAAGGATTACCGTTTTGGTCATTTACAGTTCCAAATTCAACATGTAAGTAATCTTCTTCACCAAAATGAAAATATTTTATTGTATTAAAAAGTTGTTCAAAATGTAATTTTTGTCTTTTGTCAACAATATAAAGAGTTTTATCAACTTTGTTTTCTTTTTTTCTATTCAATACTGTCGCAAGATCGGTAGTCAAATAGAGATATGATCCATCAGATTTTGTTATAAGTATTTTTGGTTCAGTGTCTAAATTTGCAACATATGCACCGTTATCAATCGATATTTTTTTATTTTGTTTTAAATCATTGATCATTTCGGGAATTAAGTGATTTACATCACTTTCTCCCATCCATAAATCAAAATTATGATCCAGTAAAGTCAGAGTTTTTTCTATTCCTTTTACAGAAATTTCTTTTAACTTTTCCCAGTATTTTCTGGTATCTTTTTTATTTTCATTAAGGTCTTTATTTATTTTTTGTGCTGAAAGTTTAAAATCATCATCGTCTTGATATAGTTTTGATGCAGCAGGGTATATCTCTTCAAGATCTTGTATCCCGACTTTATCTAAATCAATATTATTCTTTTTTACATAACATATAATTTGAGCAATTGGCATGCCCCAATCTCCTAAGTGAATATCATTCAACACTTCATGTCCTGCTAATTTGTTAATTTTGTATAGGCTTCTTCCAATATTTAGTGATCTAAGATGGCCTACGTGTAAGGGTTTTCCAATGTTTGGCCCTCCATAATCTAAAATAATTTTTTTTTGATTAGGATCTTTAATATTTTCTAATATGTTTCCATAATTATTTATATAGATCTCAATATCAATTTCAAGGTTAATAAAAAAATTTGTAGTAATTTCATAATTTTTAATACAAGGTTCTTCGTCAATTATTTTTGAAAATGACTTTTCTATTTCTTTAATATCATTATTTTTTTGATATTTAACTAAATTTTCAATTTGGAAGTCAAAATTTTCTATATTTGATATTCTCAAAACGATAGATTCAAAGATACCTTTTTTTGTTAGCTCGTTTTCACATCTACTGATTAAATTTTCTAATATATACATTTATTTAGTCAAATATTGTTTTATAAAATAGATTATAAATAGAAAATTATCTATCAAATAGCGTCTAAGCAACCTTTTTGGTTCTTGAATTAACCTAAGTATCCACTCGAGACCAAGATTTGCTACCCATTCTGGGGCTTTGATTTTTGTACCAGCAACCCATTCAAAAACAGCACCTACGCCCACCATGTTTGAGTTAATTTCATATTTATTCTTTATTTCATATATAAACTCTTCTTGTTTTGGAAACCCCAGTGATATCCAAACTATATCAGGATTTTTTTGAATCATATCATCAACAAATTGATATTTACTTAGTTCCTTATAAGACTCAATAGGTGGACATGAATAGCCCGATATATTAATTGATGGATACCTATCTTTAAGTTTATTTATCATTGCATTTACAACTTTTTCGTTACTTCCAAAAAAATAATGAGAAGAGTTATTTTCTAATCCAGTTTCAATAGTTTTATTAATTACTTTAAATCCATCCACTCTTTTTTGATTATTTTTATATAAAATCTTTGACGCCTTTGCAACAGGAAAACCATCCGGAGTTTTTACATCAAATGAATTTATTTTATTTTGAATTGATGAATTGTTGTAAGACCTTACAAGAGTATTCGCATTGCAAATAGCAACGATTTTGCCCTTTTCTTTATTTAAATAAACTGCTAAATTATCCACAGTTGTTCTTGTAATTTCTGTTTTTAAAATTTTAACAGTATCCATTAATGAAACTATTATATAAATAAAAATACACAATTATTCATTTTTTTATGCGCCCGTGGCTCAACTGGATAGAGCATCTGACTTCGGATCAGAGGGTTGGGGGTTCGAGTCCCTCCGGGCGTGCTGAATAAAAGCAATCATGTATTTGTTTTGCTCTATTTTCTAAAGAAATATTATAAATATTAATATCTTTAAATTCACTTAATTCCCCAGCTTTTATAGTTTCTATAAATTCATTTTTGTTGTTTTCATTAAAATAAAATATATTTTCTTGATGAGGCAACTCTCTGTGTGCTGGAAAGTCAACAGCAAGAACCTTTAATCCACTTGATAAAAATTCAAAAAACTTCAAGGGAGAGGTATATTTAACGGAATGCATATTTTTATTTGAATTAAGTAATAGTCCAAACTCAAATTCTTTAAGATTCTTAGCAAGATTTATTCTTGAAATTCTATTGCTTATTTCAATATTTTGAATGTTGAAGTTTTTAACTTTATTTTTTAATTTTTGAACTTCTTCATCATTTCCTCCAATAATTTTTAATTTGTACTCTGAAAGCTCATTACTCTTAAATACATTTATTAGGAAATCAAAATTTCTATCTTGGTTAAACCTTGAAAAAACACCAGAGAATATTATTGTTTTTTTATTTGTTGAGGTTTTTTTCTTAAATATTTTTGTATCAACTCCATTATGTAAAACCATTAACTTTTTATTTTTTTTATTTATGTTTAAACCGGAATCTTCTAATAAATATTTGTTCAGAAAGATTATTTTCGAATATTTAGATTTAATTGATTTTTTCATCAAATATTTTCTTAATCTTGAGAGTTGGTGACACTCAAAAATTACATTGTGGCCATATTTTGACATAAAATAAAAGACCCAATCTGATCTTGTAAAGTAAAAATATTTATCATTACTTTTATATTCCTTACATATCTTTTTTGCCCATAAATAATGGCTTATTAAAAATAAATATTTTTCTAATATTTTGATTTTTCCGAAAGGTAGTTTATGGTTCGTTCCAGAAAATACTACATTTACATCTTCATAGAAATTGTAGTGGCTTTTAATTACTTGATCATCATCGCTACTATAACTCTCCCTCAATGGATAGATAAGTTCAACATCAAAATATTTACCTAAATAATTTAAATTTTCAACTGTTTGTAATGAATTCGCTTTTGTTGATGGGAAAGTTTGATAGGTGATATATTTGAGTTTATTCATATTTAGTAAAATTATATTTAAGCATTTGAAGAGAAAATAAAACTAACAAGAAGCTGTTTAGATAAAGAATTGAATCACTTTTAACGAAATTTAAAAGTAGAAATATTACGGGGTATAAAAATATATTATTACTTTCCACTTTATACAACATTTTTATGATATAGATAAAAACCATAACAGTTCCTATTAACCCTATAAAAATCAACAAATCTAATAATGAAGAGTGTGGTAAAAATAATGAAGAAATTTTATAAGATGGAACATCAAGCCTTACTGTTTGACCATAAAGATATTCATTTAATTGTTGAGGGCCGTATCCAAACAAGAACTCAAAAATATCTGGATTATATTTTGCTATAAATATACCCCACATTTCTGATCTATTTATGAAGAGAGAAATGATAGATATAAGTCCAACAATGTTTGGTAAAAATTTAATATTAAAACTTGGAGTAAACATATTAAATAGAAACTTATAGCTGCTTGAAGCTTTTTCAAAATTTGAATCATTTAGTAAAATAGTTCCTACATCATTTTTTTCAATTGCTTCAAGAACTAAATAATGGCTTTTACTTGAGCTGCCTAATTGGTTAGCTGACGAAGGTATATTTTCATAAAAACTTTGGTGTCTCGTCGCCTCATAAATAAGATTTGATGTATTGAACTGATAATTTGAATTGAAAAACAAAACTATTAATCCTAAAACCATAGAGACTATAAATAAATATATATGAAGTCTTTTATTATTTCCTTTGTAAAACTTAAAGTATGTGTAAATAATTATTAATAAGAATAGAGACGACATCGAAGCAAAGTTGTTTGACCTAAATAAACCAAAAATTACTAGAAGAGACAGCATGACATATTTACTCGAGATTTTTATTTTTTTGTTCATTATCAATACAAAAAACAACAAAAGAATAAATCCGTAAACCTCTCCAATTGATTCAGCACTTGATGAAAACCCTCTCCAAGTGTTCCCTGCAATGCTCGTAAATTCTTTCATTCCTCTTTTATTCTGACCAAATAAAAAGAAATTGAAGAAGTTAATAATAGGAGATACTGCTCCAACTAGACCAAAGATTACTGTAAATCCTCCAGAAATAAATAAATTGTTCATGAATTTGTTTATTTTGAACTCTTCTTTACTTTTTTCAACAAGGTATGAAAGTCCTCTTATTGTTAAAAATATAATTATTATCCAAAAAAGCTGTGATCTAAATGAATAAATAGAGTTTGAAAAACCTCTTAATTTATCACCATCAAAAAAATAATTGTTATTTTTAATATTTAATATCCAAAAAACTAAAAATACAATGTAATACTTGTCAGATTTTAGTAATTTTTTTTCATTAAAATAAAAACTTATCCCAATGCAGGAAAAAAAGATCAAATAAAAATTCAAATTACTTCCTAAATATGTTCCGACAAATAAAAATAAAAATGGCAGGTAGTTTGTTAAATTTTTAAATCTTCCATTAAGAGAATCAATAATTAAAAATGTTATAAAAAAATTTAATAATAGTATTCCTAATAAATATAAGTTTTCAGTTGATATTTCACTATTGTATAAAATGTTATTTCTAGAATAAAATCTACTTTCAGATACCTGTTGATAAGTTAGTAAAAACGGGAGTATATATAAACTTTTATAAGTTAAATAACTTTTTTCATTTACTTTTGGAATTAGAGATAAAATCAAAATCCATATAAGTGATTGAATTAATATGCTAAGAGAAGTATTTGTTCCAATTGATACAAAGTAAGTATCGTTAACTTTATCAACTCCTGTGATTTTTCCAAAACAATTAATATCAGCATAGTCATTGTTATTAAAATAAATATTTTCCGATATTTTTCTATTTGTAAAGTAAAACTCAAATAGAGATATGTTGCAAGTTGTTGACTGATAATAACCAATAGTTGAATCGTCTAATAGTGTTGCCTCAATATCATCAGATCTGCTGTGCAACGAAAACGGAATTATTAATATAAATAAAATTAAAGCTGAGATAAATTGCTTCTGTTTAATCATAATTTAAAACTAAAAAATTTTTTTATTAATAAATAAAAAGAAAATAAACTAGCTACAGATACCAGAAAAAATATATTGCCATCAAAGTCAGAAAAACTTGTAGACCAACCTCCACTTACATAATGTGCACATTCTATCCATGAATTTACATTTACTATATTTCCATCTAAATCATAAAGAACAACAGTTTCAAAACTTGGATCGTTTATGAAAACAAAATTTGGATCATTTAATATGTCAGGAATTTGCTCATTATTAAAATTTTGACCACAATTTTTCTCAATATCTAAATTATTTTCATTCATATTAGTCTTATTAGTCAATACTAACTTATCTTGGCCTTCTATTTTGAAGGTAATTTACTTATAAGGATTACTAAAAACCCTCAAATATTGATAAAATTTACTGATATGAAAAGTGATCCTGGATATTTTGGTCCAAACTCAATGATGTGGAAAGTAAATAAGGAAATCACCGTATTATTTGGTGGCGCAAGAGCTTTGTTAATGCATGCATCACATCCATTAATTGCTGCAGGGGCAAGACAAACATCATTCTATCAAAGAGATCCCTGGAAAAGATTAATCAGAACTCTTTCTTTACAAAACTCAGTAACTTTTGGGACAAAAGATGAAGCAGACGATAGTGCTACTCGAATAAACAGATTACATGAAGTTATAAAAGGTGAAGACCCTATAACTGGTAAGATCTATGACGCCCTTGATCATGAGCAACTTTTGTGGGTTCATGCGTGCTTACAGCTTTCATCTATATTCTTTTATGAAAAAACAGTTAAAAAACTAACTGACGAAGAAAAAAATTTATATCATAGAGAAAATATGTTATCAGCAGATCTAGTTTTGATAAATACAAATAAAATGCCAAAAACCCACAATGAACTTAGGGATTGGGTCATCTCAAAAAGTAGAGAAAAAAACTACCTTACTATTAGTGATGTTGCCCTTGATGTTAAAGAAATTATTGCTGGTGGTCCAGTGCCAAAACACATAAAACCAATTTGGCCTTTTATTGCTTTTACTGCATTTCATACATTACCAACTGAATTCAAGGAAATATATGGAATCAAAACAACAAAATTTACTAAAACAATATTATCTTTTAATTTATCTTTTTTAAAGATTACAAGACCATTTTTGCCACCATTTTTTAGATTAATTCCACCAGCTAGATGGGCAAGACAGAGGTTAAATAAGAATCCAAATTTAAAATTTTCTGATAAAGCAAAAATTTAAGTTAATTTATAATTTTAACTGTGAATAGTGAAAATAAAGAATTAAAAGATATTCAAAAGAAATATAATATTAATTTAACAGACAGTCTTGATGATATCCTAAAATTAGTAAACGAATTAAAAGAATTATCAAAAGAAAATAAACAGGCTGATAAGATTGTGTCTAATATTCTTGCTGAATTAGATATTGCACATAAAAAACTTAAAGATATTGAAGAAGAATAAATATAACTAATTTTATTTTTTGATTACTATTTTTATTTAGGGTCGGTAGCTCAATTGGTAGAGCAGGAGCCTTTTAAGCTCAAGGTCGTGGGTTCGATTCCCACCCGACCCACATCTAAATACCTTTCGTATTTTTATTTTTTATAAGAGAAAAAGGCGTTTTTAAAATAATTTTTAAATCTAATCCTAAAGACCAGTTTTCAATGTATTCAATATCATATTTGTACCATGTTTCAAACTCTGGGGCATTTCTGTCACTAATTTGTAACAATCCTGTAATCCCAGGGAGTACGTTCAATCTTCTCATATAGTTTGTATCATACTTTGCAGTATCTTCTTTAAATAATGGTCTTGGTCCAACTAAAGACATATCACCCTTAATAACATTAAAAAATTGTGGAATTTCATCTAAACTAAATCGTCTTAGAAATGAAGATTTTTTTAGTAATCTTGGATCGTCTTCAATTTTAAATAATATATCATCTCTTTGATTTAAATCTAAAAGATCCTCTCGTTTTGAGTGAGCATCCTTATGCATAGTTCTAAATTTGTACATCATAAATTTTTTTCCGTGAAGCCCTATTCTTTCCTGCCTTATTAGAAACGGCATTCCATCAATCAGCACGATGTATATGGAAATTAATATGGATATGGGTAATGTCAACAATATACCAATAATTGTAAGAGATATATCCATTGCTCTTTTAAGTATGTATTTTGCTCCATATTGAATATCGTTGTTAAAGTAGTTTAAAAAAGTATCTGCTAATTTTTCTGTACGCTTAATGAAATACCTTTGAAATTCTATATTATTTTCGGAAAGCAGTAAAACTTTTTTATTTATGTTTATTAAAAAATTAAGCAATTCATCATTGATAGCTCTATCTTTATTTAAATTTAAAATTATTAAATTTACGTTACTTTCTTTGTTTTGATCATTTATTATATCTATTACTTCTTTTGATTTTGTATTTACTTCTATATCATAATTTCCGACAGAATTTCTCATTGATATGATTCTTAATTGCTTGAAAATCGAATGTTCATCTAGATTAAATGAAATATAATTTTCATTTATTGGGGATCTTCCTAATAAGGATGAAAGACTTTCACTATTTCTTAGAACTACTAAAACAGTAGGAACTATAAATGTAAATAAGACTAGATAAAACCTTGAAATAGCATTAAATCTGAAAATCATCATAAATACAAAAAGGCAACTAGTCCACAGAAGATAAATCGAAAAAAATTCATCTAAATTCTTTTTACTTGTTGAAAATGTTAACTCATTTACATAAGTGTAAAACTTCGTCGAATAGAGAATTAATAGAAAAATAAAGATAAAGAATCCAAGAAACAAATCAATTTTAATTAATGAATTTGGTATAAATGTATAAAACCTATCTCTATCTTCTATCAGATTAAAAATTATTAGTTCATAACCTCTCTGATAATCTCCAATAAGAAAGTTATCAAAATAAAATATTGTAAGAAGAGTTAATATGATTTGTAATATTAAAAATCTTAAAAAATATCTTATAATTTCATTTAACCTCATACAACAATAATATTGTCAAAAAATTTATTTGAACATAATAAATTAGGTTATAATTTTAGTTCATGGGGGCGTGGTAAAGTCTGGAGTTTACGCCTGCCTGTCACGCAGGAGGTCGCGGGTTCGAATCCCGTCGTCCCCGCCAAAGGCCAGATAGCTCAGTCGGTAGAGCACTTGTCTGAAAAACAAGGGGTCGGCAGTTCGATTCTGCCTCTGGCCAC
>MDTD01042897.1_pt1 | contig 11378 bp, 7 predicted proteins | sample 811221 | NCBI WGS metagenome assembly MDTD01 (sample SAMN05326646, study PRJNA326480) | marine metagenome | isolation source: seawater | place: Pacific Ocean: South West | collected 2011
CAGGTTCTCCCCTCGTCCTCACTGATCGCATTGCGTGCTGGATAAAGCCCCGACCAGAGAATGATCCGTTTCTTCCCATCCGGACCCGTCATCCGGTGCAGGGTGGGGACTTCCCTCGAAGTTTCCCACGAAGCCGGGGTCGGCAGGCGTTCTCCCCAGCTGTTACCACCGTTAACGCTGCGCTTGTAAACAATTGCCCCCCGCCCATGCCCCTTGGGATATACCGCCAGAATGGTCTTGCCGTCATCGAGCAGGCAGGTCGAGACGTGACCGAGATATTGTCCTTTCTCACGATCAACCAGGGTAATCCGCTCGCTATCCGTGGCCAGGTCGATCACTGTGATTTCGGGGTCCGCAAAGGCAAATCCTGTCAGCCAGGCGATAAAGAGAACGGCGTATCGCATGATGCAGTCTGTTCTGCCTCCCGGATCGACACAATGAAATCGTACTCTTCCCCCGGAAAGAGCTACCCCTTGAGCGACGAACTCTTGTCTCCCCCTCGCTCCGGCGCTACCAGTGGACATGGCCGACGGAAAGCCCTGCTGCACTCCTTCCCGGGAAGGCAACGGCATTCCTTCTTCCGATGAACCCGCTCTTCCCCTCTCACCAGATGCTGGCTCGACGAAGGATATGATTTACATCGAGAGTGGAACATTCCAGATGGGCGCAGACGGACCCGAGTGCTGGACCGCCGACGGCGAGGGACCAATACGGAAAGTATCCCTCGACTCCTACTTTCTGGATCGTACCGCAGTTACCAATGAAGCCTTCGCAGACTTCGTGGAATCGACCGGCTACCGGAGCGAGGCCGAGCGTTTCGGGTGGTCCTTCGTCTTCCACAATCAGGTTCCCAAGGCCCATCTCAAGCGTATCCGCTTCGATCGCGCCTTCGGCATCGAATGGTGGGCCAGGGTAGAAGGCGCCTGCTGGAAAAAACCGGGAGGTCCCGGAACCAACATCCGCAAGCGCATGGATCATCCGGTGGTGCATGTCTCCTGGCACGATGCCCGGGCCTTCTGCCAGTGGGCAGGCAAACGTCTGCCTACTGAGGCCGAGTGGGAGCGGGCCGCCCGTGGCGGTGAGGCATCCCTTATCTACCCCTGGGGAAACGAACTCACCCCGGGAGGCAAACACAGGTGCAATATCTGGCAAGGTCGCTTTCCGGAGGAGGACACCGCAGCGGACGGCCATGCCGGAACCGCCCCGGCCCGCTCGTATCCCGCCAATCAATTCGGCCTCTACAACATGATGGGAAACACATGGGACTGGGTCTCGGACTGGTTCGATTCGCGCTACCCCCGGCATGCCCCGGACGTCAACCCCACCGGACCTGAAAATGGGAATGAAAAAGTCATTCGCGGGGGGTCCTTCCTCTGCCATGAATCCTACTGCAACCGTTACCGTAACTCCGCCCGCACCAAGGTGACTCCCGACTCAACCACCTGCCACCTGGGCTTCCGCTGTGCCCTCGATCCTACTGAACAGGCCAACTGACCTGCTTCCCCTTACCGCACCTGGAAATCCAGAGGACCCGGCCCGCAGCTCTACTCCGGGACCTCCACCCAGCAACCCTGTTCGGCGGACTGCCAGCTCAACTCGGCCAGTTGCACTCCTTTTGCTCCTTCACGCAGGGTCCACGGGAAAGGCTCATCCGCCACCACATGCCTGAGAAAGATCTCCCACTGAGTCTTGAAGGCATTGTCAAACTCCTCGCCCGGTCGCTCTTCCTTCCAGTCCTCGAAAAAATCAATCGGGCTTTCAACATCCGGATTCCATACCGGGGTTGGGGTGTTCGCCCGTGATTGCACAATACACTTTCGCAGTCCCACCGTGGCACTTCCCTCTGTACCGTCCCCCTGCATGGTAAAGAGTTCATCCCGCCGCACCCGCACACACCACGAGGAATTGAACTGACAAACCACTCCCGTCTCCGTCTCGAAGATGGCATAAGCTGCATCGTCAGCAGTGCACGGATAAGCAACTCCCTCTTCATCAACGCGCTCCGGAATATGTGTGGATGCGTGACTGAAAACACGGGTCACCCTCCCAAAAAGATTGTCGATCACGTAACGCCAGTGACAGTGCATGTCGATGATGATGCCCCCTCCGTCCTCCCTGCGATAATTCCAGCTCGGCCGCTGGGCAGGACGGTCCGGATCATGTCCCGGGTAAACCCAGTAGCCAAACTCTCCCCGCACCGAGAGGATCTCTCCGAAGAAGCCGCTCTCACAGAGCGCCCGGAACTTCTGGATCCCGGGGAGCCAGAGCTTGTCCTGCACCGTTCCGTTCTTCACTCCAGCAGCCTCCGCCTTTTCTGCAATGGCGAGAGCTGCATCGTAGGAAGTAGCGGTGGGCTTTTCACAGTAGATATTCTTGCCCGCCGCAATCGCACGCTCCAGGAAACCAATACGGTAGGGAGTCCCTGAGGCATCGAAGAAGACTGGGCATGAATCATCTTTGAGAACAGATTCAAGGTCCGTGGTATAGCGCTCCACCCCATGGCTTTTTGCCAGGGCTCGCAGTTTTTCCTCGCTGCGTCCGGTCAGGATTGGTTCCGGAATGATCCTCCGCTCTCCGCACTGCACTCCTCCCTGTTCGCGGATCGCCAGGATCGACCGTATCAGGTGCTGATTGGTTCCCATGCGCCCGGTGACGCCATTCATGATAATGCCAATACGGTGTTCGCTCATGGTCTCTGTTGGATCACGTGAAGAGAATGCCCGGTCTCACCTGCCGGGGTGAAGGTGAAAGTGCCGGGACCGCATTTCATCCTGAACGGTAAAGCTTGTCGTAGGCTTCAAGAATACGATCCAGAAACTCATTCTGGTCACGATTCCACCATTTCCGGGAAAATATCTCCACTTCCCGCCGCCCCTCAAAACCAGCCTCGCGGATCCATTTGTCAATCTCGCCCAGCGCAATGGATCCCTCACCCATGATTCCCCGGTCCAGCAGGATGTCCTCCTGATCGGGCTTGAAATCACAAATATGATAGGCATCCAGCCAGCCGTGGTCAGCGCTGCGCTGCAACTGATCCTGCAGGTCGACCTCCCAGAACACATGATAAACGTCCACCGCCACTCCCACATTCGGCAGAGACAGTTCCCCGGCCAGGTTATTGGCATCCCTCAGGGAACAGATCCCTGAGCGATCACCTGCGTAGATCGGATGAAGCGGCTCTATGGAGAGCCGGATTCCCATCCGGTCTGCTTCCTGAGCAATCACCCCGATCCCATCGCGGATCTGCTCATAGTTTTCCCTCGCGGTCTGCCCCGGAGTAGCCCCGCAGACAAGCACCACCAGCGGCAATCCCAGGGCCTCGGCCTCCAGGAGACACTCGCGGTTCTTCTCAATCGCAGCCGCCCTCTCCCCGGCTGTAGCCCCGGTAAAAAAACCCCCTCTTACCAATGCCATTCCTTCCAGGCCGGCATCCGCCATATGCTTCCGGACTGAACAGAGATCTTCTCCTTCCAGCGTCTCCCGCCATACGGAAATTCCCCCGATTTCCCGGCGGGCATAGCCCTCGATACACTCCGACATGGACCACCCACGCGTGGTGAAGGTGTGGACGGCCAATTCGGGATAGGACATGATAATGATTGCTGCGATTGCTGGTTACAAACCCTCAGGGAATACCATGGGTCTTTACAAATTGTAGCCCAGTCGCAGGGCACAGTCCCGCATGATCTCTTCCTCCCAGTCAGGGCGACGTGGACAACTGGGATGGGGATCGCTGCTCGGGATCCGTTCCAAAAGGTGCTGGAAAACTGCACAGCTGTGCTTGTACGCGGGCACCGGGGCCCTGAATCCGACGTTGCCGAGATACTGCAGCGCATCCGCCAGTTCATAATAACGCTCGTCCTCCTCCTCCCAGAGGCGATCTCGCTCCGCAAACTTCTCGGGACAGAATGCCGCCAGTCCAAGCAGGTAATCGGAGCCGTATTCGATCATGTCGATACCGAGGTCGTTTCCCGTGTAGATCCGGAACTCCGGACGCAACTCATCCCGTAGCGACAGGCGTTTTAATTCCTCCTCCCGGCTCAAGGAACTGTGCTTGATCCCAATGAGACTTGGAATGCCCATGAGACCCCGGACGACGTCCTCCTCATAAATCATCCCGAACGGAGCAAACACCCGGCCGAGCTCAAAGCCGATCACCGCCGGATATGGCTCACAGATCGAGGCATAGAGGTCCACGACCCTCTGCGTTTCCCACTCATGGAAACGGGTGGTCTGGAAAATCACCGGCGTTCCCCCGAATGAGGCGATTTCATCCATTTCCCTCCGGTAAAGATCCTGCAGGTCTCCCTCTCTTCCTTCCACGAAGGCCCCAGCCGCAAACTCTTTCCCGCTTCCAAGAGTCTCCGTGGTCCATCGCAGGACCTCCGTCCTCTCGTGAGCCTCGATATAGTTAGCGTATCCGGTATCCATGTTGACCGCGCATCCAAGACCTGCTTCACCCGTCCGCTGCACGGCTTCCCGAAAAGCCGCCTCAGCCATTTTCCCATCCGCTTCAAATGGAAGCAGGCAGGCTGCCAGTCCCTCAACCCGCCGCCCCGGGCGCTTCCTTTCAAGCCAGTGCGGCACACTCATGGAGCTGTGATGGTTCCATGTAACGGAATCCGCAATATCAAAAACCTCATAACCTTATTTCACCTGAGTTACTCTGTTCCGGCTGAACCCGGCCCTCCCCAAGGTAAAGATCCATTCGGCAGCAACTTTTCGACTCACCATGCTTTTCGAATTCAAATCAGGGAATTGCGGTTTCAGAGTGGGAAATCCAAACCTCACCGGGGAATCCAGAACGTCATGCCCACTTGCTCTCTCTTCATAGCCGTCTGCGTCTTCCTTGCGGGACCTCTCAGTGCCCAGCAACTCAGGCATCCTCCGACCCGCCCCAACATCCTCTGGCTGGTGGCGGACGATATGAACTGGGACTCCCCGGGCTGCTTCGGCGGAGTGGCGGAAGGAGTCACCCCCAATATTGACCGTCTGGCGGAGGAAGGCCTGCAGTTCTGGCAGGCCTACGTCAACATCGCCATCTGCACCCCATCCCGCAGCGTTATGTTGACCGGGCTTTACCCCCAGAAAAACGGTGCAGAGGGATTCCAGCGCATCCGCCCGGGCACTCCGAACCTTCCTTCTCTCCTGAACGCCGCCGGGTTCTTGTGCGGCACGATCGGAAAACCCCTCAATCAGCAGGAACTTTTCCGCTGGTCATCGACCTACACCTGGCAGGGCAAGGGTGACGAGAACCTCTGGGGCCGGGACCCTGAGGTATATCGCCGCTTTTCCCGGGACTTCTTCGCCAGCGCCAAGTCCGCCAAACAGCCTTTTTTCCTTATGGCAAGCACCCATGACCCTCATGATCCCTTCGCTACTCCGGGACCCCGGGGCCGGCATCCGGACAACCCTCACTACGAGCGGGCGGAGTCCTCCCGGACTTACGCGCCGGAAGATGTCCGCCTCAGCGCAGGACTACCCAACCTCCCGGAGATCCGCAGGCACCTCGCAGCCTATGCCAGCTCCGTCCGACGGACCGATGACATGGTGGGTGCGGTCCTCCAGGAACTGGATCGCGCCGGGCTCAAGGACAATACCATCGTGCTCTTTCTCTCCGATCACGGAATGGCATTCCCCGGGGTGAAGGGAAACTGCTACCCTGACAGCACCCGCTCACCCTGGATCATTCGCTGGCCCGGAACAGTTTCCACGGGGAGCGATGACAAACACCACATGCTGTCCTGTGTCGACCTGCAGCCTACCTTCCTTGAGGCCGTGGGCCTGCCCCCGCTCGAACAAACCGACGGACGTTCCTTCCTGCCCCTTCTCCACGGAGAACAGCAGACAAACAGGGACTACGTCTTCACCCATTTTTTCCACATTCACGGGAAGGACGCCTATCCCATGCGGGGAGTCCTGTCCCGCGAGTGGGCCTACCTGTTCAACCCCTGGTCTGACGGGAAACGTAGCTTTCCCCGACAGTGGAATGGATTTGGGGCATTCCGGAAACTGGCCGGATCAGATCCCACCATGAAGCGCCGTGTGGATCACCTTCTCCACCGGAGGGTGGAAGAGTTCTACAATCTGCGTGAGGACCCGCATTGTCTCTCCAATCTGCTGGAGGCAAAGACCTCCTCCCCTGACCTTCCCGCCTCGCTAAACCAGTTTCGATCCCGACTCCGGGAATTCATGCTGCAGGTGGAGGACCCCGCCCTCCCGGCCTTCGACGAGCGCCACGACCCCGAAGCCCTCGAGGCTTTCATGCGCAGCTATACGGCCAGGGCTACCCGGGAAAAAGAGGAACTACGGGCCTATGAGCAGGCAAAAGGATACCGCTTTTGACCCTGATCAGTTGTCCAGTCCAAACCCCCTGCGTTTCTGGGCCTCTTCGGCACGCTTCCGCTCCCTTTCAGCCTTCTCCGCCGCCTTGCGTTCCTGCAGTTCCCGGGCTGCCCGCTGGAAAGGCGATTCCCCGGGTCTGGCAGGAGCGACCCGTCGGCCACCGTCGTTGCTGGCTACCCGGGGAGTTTCCGGTGGAGTCCATTCCTGCCCCTTGGTCAGGAACTCACTGGGCCGGAGGGAACCCGTGGAAAAACGCAAGTCATCAACAACCACCGGAGATCCACCCACCGCGATCCGGAAATGCTGACCGCTGGGCTCCCCGAGACTGCTTAGGGGAATCTGCGCCGTCGCAAGCACCTTGTTATCGAGGAAGACCGTCATGCTCCCGTGTGTCTCAGAAAAGCGGGGGTTCCAAACCGCCGCGATATGATGAGGCAACCCGTCATAAACCGGGGCATTATCCGCCACAGCCTGCATTTTCTCGGAGCCCGTGTCGTAGATAAAGGCCAGAAAGCCCTTCCCGCTCTTGCCGGGACTGAGAGCAATCCTCCAGCCCGCGACCTTTTCCTCGTTCTTTGCAGAAACCGTTCCTCCCAGCGTCCCCGCTGTCAGTCTGCCCGGCTTGAACCATCCTTCGTATGTAAAAGGGGTATCAGGCCTCATTTCAAAGCTCCCGCCCTCGTCCTTGTTCTCGGCGACATGCAAAACCTGGGCCGCCACCGCATTGCGTTTCATAACCAGGGGAATGGGGTCAGGGGCAATGGCCTTGACCGGCTTCCAACGGGCAAAAGCTCCGATGGGATGAGAGCCAACCCGATCGCTGAAAGCTCTTGTTCCCAGCTTCGGGTTATCAAATCCCCAGTAGGCGATCGTCCTCGGGGGAGTCATGATAGCGGTATCAAATCGTCCAAGACGATAAAGGACACAGCGTTCATCGGCAGTAAAACTGCGGGACCAGATCGCCGCCTCATCAATACAGAAGTCTGCGTCCTTGCTACCAACTTTCACCGCCGCCCCTCCTGCCGGGACCGCCCCCAGCTCCCCGGACACCACCTCTGACTGGACCCGATGATCGAGCCAGATCGAAGTCTTACCCTCAACGTGCTCGACAAGAATGTGGTGCCACAAAAGATCCTCAGGCAAGTCCAGGGCCGCATTCGTATCTCCCAGGTCAGCCACGACCTGATCCCCGGAAATCCCAACTTCACAGAAACCATCGATCCCGAGCAGGGTCGCGTCCGGGAACTCCCTGATTGTCGCCTCGCCTCCCGGTTCCACCGGAGCCTCCAGGGCATCAGCAGGGCGACGGAGCCAGAAGGCCATGGTGATGTCCTTGATTTCGGGAAGAGGCTTCACAGGCGAAAGCATCGCCTCGCTGCCATTCTCCTTCACGAGCCGGCACGCCAAGCCTATCCGTCCCACCATCCCGGGACTGCCGCTGGTTGCATCAAGATCTCTTTCACTCCCGGAGAGATCACGCACCCGAAACTCCGTGGACTCCTCGTCAAACGGAGCATAAAAGATGAGACCACGAGTAGGAGGGTTGAGGGAGGCCACATCGGCAGGTTCCGGGGGTATGGGGGCCCTACCCTCCGGAAGAGCAGTCTTGGGAACCGGCTCCGGCTCCACTGGTTCAGGATCGGGAATCGGTTCGGGTTCCTGCGGTGGTGAGGGAGGGTCATTAGCCACAATAGCATCATCCACCGGATCCGTTCCGGGTTCGATCAACGGCTCGACGGGCTCTTCAACTTCCAACGGACCGCCGGCTGGTTCAGGCGCAGGGGGCTCCTCGACAGTAGCAGGAACAGGTGCGGGCACAGGGAGCGAGGGAGGAGGTTTCGCCGGTCCACGCCCTCGTTCCTGGCCCTTGTTCTCGCTGGATGCCAGTGCTTTCCGGTCCTCCTGGACCTTGCGAGCTACAACGATTCCAATCGCAGCAACCATCATGATGACTGCGGCAAGAGCCAGCCAGGCCAAAACCCCCCGGTTCCGCCGGACGGGCTCGGGCGGGGGAGCCACGGCAACAGGTAGAACGGGAGCCGCAACCGAGGCAAGGGAGACGATCATTTCGTCCGCAGGAGCGACCGGGGGAACCGCCGCCGGAGGAAGAGTCCGGGCCTCGGTGAGATCCGTCGACTCCAGGCACCATGGGCGAAGGGGCAGGCCTGCCCCCAAGAGGTCGGACCGGCAGGCGTGGGAGTCGAAAGGAACACGCCGGAAAAAAACCTCCTCGGTCTCGTTGTCATAAATGACGTAGGACGCTGACACTCCATTCACCCCGGAAGGCTCGCCTACCGAGCCCACCTTGATCAGAAATCGGCAGTCCCCGGCCAACTTTCCGTTCTCTGCTGCCCCCTCCTCTATCCTGCCATCCGCCCGGAGGCGGAACATGCCGGGGTCGCTCGCATGTCCAAGAAACGTGATCCGATGCCCGGTTGCTGAAAAGTTCGCCCGCGCCGCTTCCTGATCTGCTACTCCACGAAACAGGCCCGGCTGCACGCACTCGCTATGAACAAACAGGACCCCTCCTGTCTCGAGAGCGAGGGGGCGCCCGGCCAGGTAGGCCAGGGCCTCCCGGTCGAGCTGGGACCGGGTCCATTCGATGGCCTGGCGCGCAGCCTCATCAAATCCGGAAGAGTCCATGATCCCCGCGACTGCCGCATCGAAAAAGCCCAGAACAATATTCCCGGTTCGAGCACGAAGTCCCTGCAGGATCTCCGACGTCCCGGGCCCATAGCCTCCGACGTCGCCCAGACAAATCGGCATATCCACTCCCTGACGATCGAGATCCGATGAAAGGGCCTCCCACGCCTGGCGGTTACCGTAAATATCTGAGAAGATCGCGTAACGCATCGAAATCGAACGGCTTGCGGAGGGCTATTCTCATTCAACAGGGCCAATCCTGCAATTTCAGATTCCGATTAGTCAGGCCCACGTTCCTCGGGAAACCGGAATCAGGTGACCTCCTCCCTCTGACTACGCTTCCCCTAACGTCGATAAAAATCGACCCAGCTTAGATCCATCCTCCCGGTTCCGTTTTGCAGCACCGAGTGCGGCACCTCGACCTCGTAGTAACCCGCAACCCGCTCCGAAACCCCAGACCTCGTGGACTTGACAAGATACCGACCCTTGAGCGGATTGCCTTTCTTATCGAGCATCCGGACCTGAAGATGCCCCTCCGGGGGAGAAAAGCTCTGCCCATGGTATGCAGCCGACAGCTTCCTTCCACCGACGGCGACCTCAAACTCCTCCAACCCAGAGAGGTGCATGCGCAGCAGGGTTTTTTTCGGCCATTTCCCCTCAAGAAGCCTGATCGATGCTCCACCGATGCCAGTCTGGTCGGTCACATCAAAAACAACCGAGCCCTCACCCGGGACTACCTTGATTCTCCTCGATCCGCCTCCCGGGCCCTCCTTCTCATATTCCAGCTGAAACCTCGGGCGGAAAGATCTGGCCACCTTTTTCGACTCAACCTCCAACATCAGCTCCTTTAAGCTGGCAACCACCTCCGGATGTTTCCCAGCAACGTTGTTGCGTTCTCCAATATCAGCTTCGAGGTCGTAAAGCTCGTCCACCTTCTTTCGGCCATCTTCAACAGCGTAGCCGTGAAAATGTGCGTCCGGCTTCAGATACTTCCACTTGCCCTTACGAATCCCGGCCCGGTTAAAATAGAAATACTCACGACCCGTTTCACGTTTCCCCAGTAGCAGATCCGTCTGGTCGATCCCGTCGATCCTCCGGTCCGCCGGGGCTTCAAATCCGCATAACCTGGCAAAGGTGGGCATGAAATCGATCGTCGCGAAAACGGCATCACTCACCCGGGCCGCAGGCACCTTGCCCGGCCATCGAACAATACAAGGCAACCGGTAACCAGCCTCATATGGCGACCCCTTGCCATTACGCAACGGACCGGCTTCGCCCCAGAAGATGGCACCCTCTGGATGACCCCGCTTGCGCTTGGTGTATTTGTCCTGATTCCACGGTCCATTGTCGCTGGTGTAGATCACCAGCGTATTCTGGGCCAACTGCAACTCATCCAGGGCATCAAGCAGACGACCCGTTTCATAATCAAACTCCTCCACCACATCGCCGTAGAGGCCACCCTTGGACTTTCCTCGAAATCGCGGAGAGGCATCAATGATGGTATGCATCATGGTATGGGCCAGATAGAGGACAAACGGTTTTTCCGGATCGCGCTTGTTCTTGAGGAAATCAATCGACTTATCCGTGTAAAGCCGGGTGAGACCACCCATGTCCCTCGTACTACCGGCATCCTCATTGTTTTCGTGGAATTTCACTACCCCGTTATCGTTGGCACCCAGGGCACCAAAGTAATAATCAAATCCCTGCGCATTCGGCATGCGCGGGATGATGGCCTTCCGGTTTGAAACATCCCACTTGCCAACGCAGGCGGTCTGGTAACCCACCTTGCGAACAAGTTCGGCCCAGGTGATCTCAGAGGCGGGCATCCCCCAACCTCCACTGCGAATGGGCTGCCTCCCGGTGAGAAGAGCTGACCTGGACGGACCGCAAACGGTCTGGGAGTAGAACGAGGTGAAACGGGTTCCCTCCTTGGCCAGTTGATCCAGCCGCGGGGTCCTGTTTTTCCTGTTCCCGTAACACGCCAGATCTCCGTAGCCCTGGTCATCGGTAAAAATGATGACGATGTTCGGTCGGGGCGCTTCAGCACCAAGGACGACAGGCGCGACAAACGCTAAGAAGATGTAAATCAGGGCCTTCATGGACGGGAGGAGTGGTTCCGTTTCCTTAGTTTTAGCGGAACCCACCAAAAGTAACGCGAAAACGTGAACAATAAGGCTTTTCCAAAGAAAATGGTATGGAACCATATCAACGATGAGCATCTCGAGAAGGAAGTTTCTAAGAAGCCAAGGGGCTCTCCTGACCCTCCCATTCATGCCCTCCCTGGCGTCGGCCAAATCTCTCAAGGCCCGGAAGAAACCGGACAAGAAGATGGTGATGTTCTATGTTCCCAATGGCATCAACCGGCGTGGTTTCTTTCCCGGAGAAGAGGA
>MDTD01134052.1_pt1 | contig 11378 bp, 22 predicted proteins | sample 811221 | NCBI WGS metagenome assembly MDTD01 (sample SAMN05326646, study PRJNA326480) | marine metagenome | isolation source: seawater | place: Pacific Ocean: South West | collected 2011
CTGTTGACAATTTGGCTGACCTTTCTTAATTCGCAGAACCGCCTTTTTTTCGCAAGCTTTATAGCTAACGAAAATCTGGATGATTTAAGTTTCGGTGGGGTGGCCGAGTGGTTAAAGGCAGCAGACTGTAAATCTGCCCGCATAGCGTACGTAGGTTCGAATCCTACCCCCACCACCATATCAACCCGGCCTGTGTGTATTTGGGTATCTGGCCGATGCCCCTGAACCACCACAGGCAGTTTGTGCGACAAAGGACAAAAAATATGTCTAAGGAGAAGTTTGATCGTTCGAAGCCCCATTGTAACATTGGGACGATTGGTCATGTTGACCATGGGAAGACGACCCTGACCGCGGCGATTACGAAGGTTATGGCTGAGGCTGGCGGGGCAGAGTTCAAGGCGTATGATGAGATTGACGGTGCGCCGGAAGAGCGTGCCCGCGGGATTACGATTTCGACAGCTCATGTTGAATATGAGACAGAGAATCGTCACTACGCACATGTTGATTGTCCGGGCCATGCTGATTATGTGAAGAACATGATCACCGGTGCGGCACAGATGGACGGGGCGATATTGGTTGTGTCTGCTGCGGACGGGCCGATGCCACAGACCCGTGAGCACATTCTGCTGGCACGTCAGGTTGGTGTTCCGGCTCTGGCTGTGTTCATGAACAAGGTTGACCAGGTTGATGATGAAGAGCTGCTTGAGCTTGTTGAGATGGAAATCCGTGAGCTGTTGTCCTCTTATGACTTCCCTGGTGATGATATTCCGATTGTGAAGGGATCAGCTTTGGCGGCACTGGAAGACAGTGATGCGACAATCGGCCGTGATGCGATTAAAGAGCTGATGGATCAGGTTGATGCCTATATTCCGCAGCCTGACCGTCCGAAGGATCAGCCGTTCCTGATGCCGATTGAAGATGTGTTTTCTATCTCAGGTCGCGGGACTGTTGTGACCGGCCGGATTGAGAGCGGCATCATCAATGTTGGTGAAGAGATTGAGATTGTTGGCCTGAAGGACACCACCAAGACCACCTGTACAGGTGTTGAGATGTTCCGCAAGCTGCTGGATCAGGGTGAGGCCGGTGATAATGTCGGTATTCTGCTGCGAGGCACCAAGCGTGAGGAAGTTGAGCGTGGTCAGGTTCTGGCCAAGCCAGGGTCAATCACCCCGCATACCAAGTTCAAGTGTGAGGCTTATGTTCTGACCAAAGAAGAAGGGGGTCGTCATACACCGTTCTTCTCGAACTACCGTCCACAGTTCTATTTCCGTACCACTGATGTGACTGGTTCGGTTGAGCTGCCAGATGGCACAGAGATGGTGATGCCAGGGGATAACATTGCGATGACGGTGACCCTGATTGCGCCGATTGCGATGGATGAAGGCCTGCGCTTTGCTATTCGTGAAGGTGGCCGTACCGTCGGTGCCGGCGTCGTCGCCTCTATCGTCGAATAAAGATAACAACTTATTGAGGAGAGGCCATGTGCCTCTCCTTTTGCTGATTGAAAAAGGAATAGAGTCATGGAAAACCAGAATATTCGTATTCGGTTAAAGGCATTCGATCACCGCATTCTCGACCAGTCTACAAACGAGATTGTGAATACCGCTAAGCGTACCGGGGCAAATGTCCGTGGCCCGATTCCTCTGCCTACAAATATCAGCAGATTTACTGTATTGCGCTCTCCGCACATTGATAAGAAGAGCCGCGAGCAGTTTGAAATGCGGACACATAAGCGGTTGCTGGACATTATCGATCCGACACCGCAGACCGTTGATGCGCTTATGAAGCTCGATTTGGCTGCTGGCGTTGATGTGGAAATTAAACTGTAGACACGAATTGAATTAAGTGAAGGAACAGCGTTATGCGTAGCGGTGTGATTGCAAGAAAAATCGGGATGACGCGTGTATTTAATGACGCAGGCGAACATATTCCGGTAACCGTCCTGAAACTGGATGATGTTCAGGTGGTCTCTCAGAAGACGACCGAACGTGATGGCTATACAGCGCTTCAGTTGGGGGCCGGTACAGCCAAGGTCAAAAATGTATCAAAGGCTCTTCGCGGCCATTATGGCAAAGCCTCTGTGCTGCCAAAGCGCAAGCTGGCTGAGTTTCGCGTCAGTGATGATGCAATGGTTGATGTCGGGGCCACATTCGGGGTTTCACATTTCGTTGCCGGACAAAAGGTTGACGCTGTTGGCATCTCTCAGGGTAAGGGTTTTGCAGGTGCGATGAAGCGGCATAATTTTGGCGGTCTGCGGGCGTCACACGGTGTGTCTATCTCTCACCGCTCACATGGCTCAACAGGTCAGTGTCAGGACCCGGGCAAGGTGTTCAAGGGCAAGAAGATGGCCGGTCACATGGGGGCTGTGCGGGTCACCACACAAAACCTTGAGGTTGTTTCAACAGATGATGAACATGGCCTGATTCTTATTCATGGCGCGGTACCCGGTGCAAAGAATGGCTGGGTCCTGTTGTCAGATGCGGTCAAGAAGGCCCGTCCAGAGGACGCACCATTCCCGGCTGGTCTGGTGACAGACAGTGCTGATGCGGCGGCCGTTCCTGCTGCTGATGAGACAGCTGTTGAGGCACAGGCAGATGATGCACAAGTCGCAGACGCGCCAGAAGCAGCTGCAACGCAAGATGAGAAGGGCACGACAGATGAAGGTTGATGTAAAGACCATCGATAATCGCAAGAAGGGCGATATTGAACTGGCGGATTCCGTTTTCGGTATTGAGCCGCGTGCAGATATTGTGGCCCGCGTTGTGAAGTGGCAGCTGGCCAAGCGCCGCGCCGGCACACATAAAGTCAAAGGCCGCAGTGAAGTGGCAAAGACAGGAGCAAAAATGTTCCGTCAAAAAGGGACTGGCCGGGCCCGAGCGGGTAACGGCTCAGTGTCTCAGTTCCGTGGTGGTGGTGTCGTCCATGGTCCAGTTGTTCGTGGGTATGAGCACAGCCTGCCGAAGAAAATTCGCCAGCTGGGCATGCGCTCTGTTCTGTCTGCAAAAATGGCTGCGGGTCAGCTGATTATCATTGATGATATGAAAGCAGACGCAAAGACATCTGCGCTGAAGGGCAAGCTGGAAAAGCTGGGCGCAACCAACGCGCTTATCCTGGGCGGGGAGAATGTGGACGCTGATTTCAGCCGTGCCGCGTCAAACCTGCCATTTGTTGATGTTCTGCCTCAGCAGGGGGCAAATGTTTATGACATGGTCCGCCGTGATGTGCTTGTGCTGTCACGTGATGCGGCCGCTTATCTTGAGGAGCGCCTAAAATGAGCATTCGCCCACGCAAGCGCGTAGAAACAAAGCTGAGCCAAATCCAGGCCTATGACACAATCATCCGTCCTCTGGTGACTGAAAAGTCAACCATGGGCGGTGAGCATGGTCAGGTGTCATTCGTTGTGGCGATGACCGCAACCAAGCCAGAGATTAAAGCAGCTGTTGAAATGTTGTTCAATGTCAAGGTTACCGCGGTCAACACATCTGTGCTAAAGGGCAAGACAAAGATGTTCAAAGGCCGTAACGGGCGCCGGAGCGACATAAAAAAGGCAATCGTCACTTTGGCCGATGGCCAGGCGATTGACATGATGGGAGCTTAAGACAGATGCCGTTGAAGACGTTTAATCCCACAACACCAAGCCAGCGGAACCTGGTTCTGGTGGACAAATCAGCCCTGCATAAGGGCGGGCCGGTCAAGAAGCTGACTGAAGGTCTGACCAAATCTGGCGGCCGCAATAATTCAGGTCACATCACCTCTTGGCAGCGTGGTGGCGGCCATAAGCGCCGTTACCGTCTGGTTGATTTCAAGCGGACCAAGCAGGGTATCCCGGCTGTGGTTGAGCGGATCGAATATGATCCGAACCGGACAGCCTTTATTGCGCTGATCACTTATGAAGATGGCGAGCAGTCATACATCATTGCCCCACAGCGTCTGGCTGTTGGTGACAAGGTTGAAGCTGGCCCGTCTGCTGATATCAAGCCAGGTAATGCTCTGCCGCTGAACAATATTCCAGTCGGCACATTGATCCATAATGTTGAACTGAAGCCAGGCAAGGGCGGCCAGCTGGCCCGTTCCGCTGGGACCTATGTCCAGCTTGTCGGTCGTGACCGGGGCCATGCCATTCTGCGCCTTGCTTCTGGTGAGGTTCGTCTGGTGCGCTCTGAATGTATGGCGTCAATCGGTGCGGTCTCTAATTCAGACCAGCAGAACATTAAGATTGGTAAGGCCGGCCGCAGCCGCTGGCTGGGCAAGCGTCCGCATGTTCGCGGCGTTGTCATGAACCCAATTGATCACCCGCATGGTGGTGGTGAAGGGCGCACATCAGGTGGCCGTCATCCTGTCACCCCATGGGGTAAGCCAACCAAAGGCAAGCGCACACGCAATAACAAGAAGACAGATCGTCTGATTGTGCGCCGTCGCAAGCCTTAAAAGGAGTAGAGTAAGACTATGGCTCGTTCAGTTTGGAAAGGCCCGTTTGTAGACGGTTATCTGCTGAAAAAAGCAGAAAAGGCTGCTGCGTCTGGGCGCAATGATGTCATCAAGATCTGGTCACGCCGGTCTACGATTCTGCCACAGTTCGTGGGGTTGACCTTTGGTGTTTATAATGGCCGCAAACATGTGCCCGTTGCTGTGTCAGAAGATATGGTGGGCCACAAGTTTGGTGAATTTGCGCCGACCCGTACCTATTACGGTCACGCCGCAGATAAGAAATCAAAGCGATAGGTAGGGTAAGATGGGTAAACAATCTTCACCACGCAGGGTTGCAGATAACGAAGCACAGGCCGTGCTGCGGAATTTGCGTGTCAGCCCGCAGAAACTGAACCTTGTTGCGGCGATGATCCGCGGCATGGATGCCAATAAGGCCATTGCGACCTTGTCTTTTTCACGCCGCCGCATCGCTGGTGATGTGAAAAAGGTCCTGCAGTCAGCGATTGCCAACGCAGAAAACAATCATTCACTAGATGTTGATCGTCTGGTGGTTAAAGAGGCCCATGTCGGTAAGGGGCTGGTCATGAAACGCTTTAAGGCACGTGCCCGCGGTCGCGGTGCACGGATTTTGAAGCCGTTTTCACATCTTACCATTGTTGTTGCCGAAAAAGAGGAGCAGGCATAGATGGGTCAGAAAGTAAAACCAATCGGCCTGCGGGTCGGGATCAACAGAACCTGGGATTCGCGCTGGTTTGCCGATCGCAACTATGGTGATCTGTTGCATAAAGATATTGAACTGCGCAACCATCTGATGGAACGCCTCAAGCCAGCCGGGATTAGCCGTGTGGTTATTGAACGTCCTGCCGGCCGGGCCCGTGTGACCATTTATGCCGGTCGCCCAGGTCTGATTATCGGTAAAAAAGGCCAGGATATCGAAAAGCTGCGTGCTGATTTGACCAAGCGTGTCGGCACAGAGGTCAGCCTGAATATTGTTGAGGTTCGCAAGCCTGAGATTGATGCCAAGCTGATTGGTGAGAATATTGCCCAGCAGCTGGAACGCCGGGTGGGGTTCCGCCGCGCGATGAAGCGGGCGGTTCAGTCAGCGATGCGTCTTGGCGCACAAGGTGTGCGGATTAATTGTGCCGGTCGTTTGGGCGGGGCAGAAATTGCTCGGACCGAATGGTACCGCGAAGGCCGTGTGCCGCTTCACACATTGCGTGCTGAAGTTGATTACGGTGAAGCCACTGCACAGACCACTTATGGGGCTATCGGCATCAAGGTGTGGGTCTTTAAAGGTGAGGTTATCGGTCATGATCCAATGGCTCAGGACAAGCGCCTTGCTGAACAGCAGTCTGGTCCGTCAATGCGGCAGAACGGCTAAGCGAAAGAGGATAAGTTACGATGCTATCGCCAAAACGTACTAAATTCCGTAAAGCGCATAAGGGCCGTATCCACGGTATGGCCAAGGGGGGCACCAGCCTCAATTTCGGCGCTTATGGTCTGAAAGCCACATCTCCTGAGCGGATTACTGCTCGTCAGATTGAGGCCGCCCGTCGGGCAATCACACGCCATCTGCGTCGTGCCGGCCGGCTCTGGATCCGGGTGTTTCCTGATGTGCCTGTATCATCAAAGCCTGCTGAGGTCAGAATGGGTAAAGGTAAGGGCTCACCTGAATATTGGGTTGCCAGAGTTGCCCCTGGACGGATTATGTTTGAGCTGGACGGGGTTTCATGGGAAATGGCCCAGGAGGCGTTCAAACTGGCCGCTGCAAAGCTGCCGATTGAAACCAAGATTGTTCGCCGCCTTGGCGAAGGCGAATAGGCTGATAAGGAGTATTTCGAGCGATGTCGATTGTGAAAGCAGAAACATTCCGCAGCCAGTCAGCCGACGAATTGAAGGCCAAGCTGGTTGAGTTGAAAAAAGAGCAGTTCAATCTGCGGTTCAAGGTGGCGTCTGGTGAGATGGAAAACCCATCACGGGTGCGCATTGTCCGTCGTGAAATTGCGCGGATTAAGACGGTGCTTGGCGAAATGTCAGCCGCAAACAGCGAAGCTTAAGAGGTAGTAGTTATGCCAAAGCGTATTATGCAGGGCACTGTTGTCAGCGATAAGGCGGATAAAACCGTTATCGTGCGTGTTGAACGCCGGATCATGCATCCTGTCTATAAAAAGTTCATCAACACGTCTAAGAAATTCGCTGCTCACGATGCTGAGAATAAGGCGAAGAAAGGGGATACAGTGAATATTCGCGAATGTGCCCCGATTTCGAAGAACAAATCCTTTGAGGTCGTCTATGACGACGCCGCGAAATAACCGGCCTAGAGGAGAGCTGTTATGATTCAAATGCAGACAAATCTTGAGGTGGCTGATAACTCTGGTGCGCGCCGCGTACAGTGTATCAAGGTCCTCGGGGGTACAGGCCGTAAGATTGCCGGTGTTGGTGACATCATCGTCGTTTCTGTAAAAGAAGCTATCCCGCGCGGCAAAGTGAAAAAAGGTGATGTCTATCGTGCGGTTATCGTACGGACAGCCAAAGAAATCAGACGCAATGACGGGACCGCTATCCGGTTCGATAAAAATGCGGCTGTTTTGCTGAACAAACAGAATGAGCCTATCGGCACACGGATTTTTGGTCCTGTGACCCGTGAATTGCGGTCTCGCAATTTCATGAAGATCGTGTCTCTGGCTCCGGAGGTGCTGTAACATGGCAAAGCTGAAGATTAAAAAAGGCGACCAGGTCATTGTGCGGACCGGCAAAGATAAAGGCCGCACAGGTGAAGTGATTGAGGTGCGCCCTGCTGATAGCCGGGTCAAGGTACAAGGCATCAATATGGTGACACGTCACCGCCGTCCGACTCAGACCAACGCTGGTGGGATTGAGCAGATGGAAGCGCCTATTCATGTATCAAACATTGCGCTGATTGATCCTGAAACAAATACAGCCACCAGAGTCGGTTACGACACAGCTGATGGCAAAAAAGTGCGCATTGCCCGCAAGTCGGGTAAGGCGATTGATTAACCGAGAAGGAAGCTGAGATGAAAACGCGTCTTGAAGAACATTATCTGACGGCTGTTCGCCCGGCTCTTATTGAAAAGTTCGGATATGGCAACATGTTCGAAGTCCCGCGCCTGGAAAAGGTTGTGATCAATATGGGTGTCGGCAGTGCCGTCCGTGATTCCAAGAAGATTGAGCATGCTGTCAGTGACATGACAGCGATTTCTGGACAGAAGCCAGTTGTCACACGGGCGAAGAAGGCAAATGCAGCCTTTAAGCTGCGTGAAGGCATGGCGATTGGCTGTAAGGTGACTTTGCGTTCAGACAGAATGTATGAATTTCTGGACCGTCTGGTTACGATTGCCCTGCCTCGTGTTCGTGACTTCCGTGGTCTGAACGGCAAGAGCTTTGACGGCTCAGGCAATTATGCCCTGGGGATCAAAGAGCAGATCGTGTTCCCGGAAATTGAATATGACAAGGTCGATGAAGTCCGCGGCATGGATATCATCGTTGTGACCAGTGCAAAATCGGATGACGAAGCACGCGAACTTCTTCGCGGCTTTCAGTTTCCCTTTGCAAACGCTTAAAACAGCCGACACAGAAAAGGGTATAGAACATGGCCAAGAAAAGTGCTGTTGAAAAAAATAACCGCCGTGCGCGCAAGGTTGCTGCCAAAAGCGCCCGTCGTGATGCGTTGCGCGCGGTAATGCGTGATAAATCCATTTCCATGGAAGAACGGTTCGCTGCGTCCTGCAAGCTGGCTCAGGAGCCACGTGACAGCTCACGCATCCGCGTTCGTAACCGGTGCCTGGTGACCGGTCGTCCACGCGGCTATTACCGTAAACTGAAAATGTCTCGGATCGCGCTTCGTGATCTGGCCTCATTTGGTCAGGTCCCGGGTGTTGTGAAGTCAAGCTGGTAAGAAGGAGAGATTGCAATGTCTATGAGTGATCCTCTTGGAGATATGATTACACGGATCAGGAATGGTCAGTCAGCCCGTAAGGCTGTCGTGTCCAGTCCGGCGTCACGCCTGCGCGCAAATGTGCTGGAAGTGCTGAAGCGTGAAGGCTATATCCGTGACTATTCATCTGTTGAAGTGCGCAACGGTATTTCCGAGCTGAAGATTGAGCTGAAATATCATGAAGGTCTGCCTGTGATCTCTGAGATCAAGCGGGTCTCCACACCGGGCAGACGCGTATATAGCGGTATTAAGGACTTAACCCGCGTGTATAACGGTCTGGGTATTGCGGTTCTGTCTACACCTCAGGGTGTGTTGTCTGACAATGAAGCACGTGTTGCCAATGTTGGCGGCGAAGTGCTCTGCCAGGTATTTTAAAGGAGAGGTTCGATGTCTCGTGTTGGAAATTCTCCGATTAAACTTCCTGATGGTGTTAACCTGACAACTGAAGGCGCGCGTCTTGTGGCCAAGGGCAGCAAGGGCGAGCTGGCGATGGCTTTGCCGTCAAATGTTGACGTTGCCGTGAATGATGGTGTGGTCACCGTCACCCCGCGTGAAAAGAACATTCAGGGCCGCTCTATCTGGGGTACAGTCCGGGCAAACATCAACAATATGGTTGTCGGCGTATCCACAGGCTTTACCCGTAATCTTGAGATTAACGGGGTTGGTTACCGGGCCGCGATGCAGGGAAACAAGCTGCAGCTGAACCTGGGCTTCAGCCATCCTGTTGTAATGGATATTCCTGCCGGTCTGACAGTCAAGGTGGAAAACAACACCAAGATTGAGATTACTGGTGCAGATAAACAACTGCTGGGTCAGTTTGCCTCAGAAGTGCGTGCCAAGCGTCCGCCTGAGCCATTCAAGGGCAAGGGTGTGAAATATGCTGAAGAGCATATTGTCCGCAAAGAAGGCAAGAAGAAATAAGGATTAGGTCAGATGTTGAGCTCAAGACAAATGTTTGAACGGCGTCGTGTCCGTAACCGCACAAGCCTGAAAAAAAATGCAAATGGTCAGCCGCGTCTGTCTGTGCACAGATCATCAAAGCATATTTATGCCCAGGTGATTGATGATGCGACAGGCGCAACTCTTGCGGCTGCCTCATCTCTGGAAGCAGACTTCAAAAAGGTCGGTAAGACTGGTGCGGATATGGCCGCTGCTGCTGCGATTGGCAAAGCCATTGGTGAGCGGGCTGTTGGCAAAGGTGTCAAGGCGGTTGTGTTTGACCGTGGTGGGTATATGTATCACGGCCGGGTGAAAGCCCTTGCCGATGCCGCGCGCGAAGCCGGCCTTGAATTTTAAAGGAGCGAGCGATGGCACGCAATAATGACAGAGCAGAACAGGGCAACCTCAGAGATGAGCCTGAACTGATTGAAAAGCTGGTTGGCATCAACCGCGTTGCTAAAGTGGTCAAAGGGGGCCGCCGGTTTGGTTTCGCCGCTCTGGTGGTCGTTGGTGACGGCAAAGGCCGGGTTGGCTTTGGTACAGGCAAAGCCAAGGAAGTGCCGGAAGCTATTCGCAAGGCAACCGAAAACGCCAAGCGCGATATGGTTCGCATACCGCTTCGTGATGGCCGGACGCTGCATCATGACATCCTGGGCCGTTATGGCGCAGGCCGGGTTCAGCTTCGCTCTGCACCATCTGGTACAGGTATCATTGCCGGTGGCCCGATGCGTGCTGTTTTTGAAGCTCTTGGTGTGCAGGATGTGGTGGCGAAATCTATCGGTACCTCGAACCCGCATAACATGATTAAAGCAACCTTTAACGCGCTGAAGTCCATTCAGGCACCACGGTCTGTCGCTGCCAAGCGGGGCCGCAAAGTTGCTGAAGTTCTGGGTAAGGCCGCTGACCAGGCTGAAGCCTCCTGATCTGGGCTGAAAGGAAAGTGAACATGGCAAAATCAACAGTGAAAGTTGTTCAGGTCCGCAGTGCTATCGGCCGTGAAGCCTCTCAGCGCAAGACATTAATCGGTCTGGGGCTGAACAAAATTGGGCGTGCGCGTGAGCTGGAAGATACCCCGGCGGTGCGCGGCATGATCAATAAGGTAAAACATCTGGTGCGCGTCGAATCCGCGTCCTGAAGTCATAAAGAACGTCTGGTCATGCCCGTGACGGGCATCGCCTTGCAGGCAGGAGTGTCAAGACAATGAAATTGAACACGATTAAAGAACAGGACGGGGCAACCCGGAACCGTAAGCGGGTTGGCCGCGGCATCGGCTCTGGCCGGGGCAAGACTTCCGGCTCTGGCCATAAAGGTCAGAAAGCTCGTTCAGGTGTGTCTATTAACGGGTTTGAAGGCGGCCAGATGCCGATTCACCGCCGTCTGCCAAAGCGCGGCTTTAACAACATTTTCCGCAAAAACTATGTGGAAGTGAATTTGGATCGGATTCAGACCGCGCTGGATGCCGGCAATCTGGATAAAAAACAACCTGTTGATGCGGCTGCTCTGGTGGCTGCTGGGGTTATCTCGAAAGCCCGTGACGGTGTGCGTGTTCTGGCGAATGGCGCGATTAAGGACAAGGTTGAAATTCATGCCGCTGGCGCGTCTAAAGCTGCGGTGGCCGCGATTGAAAAGGCGGGGGGCAAGATTGTGATTGCCGCTGCTCAGCCTTCGGCCGAACAGGAATAAGGTAAGTCACGACGATGGCGCAGTCGACACAGGCAAATACGGGCTTCGGCCTCGGGGCACTGGCAAAAGCAGACGATCTGAAAAAGCGTCTGCTGTTCACTGTTGGTGCGCTGATTGTCTATCGTCTGGGTACATTTATTCCGCTGCCGGGGATTGATCCGGTTGCACTTTCTGAAATCTTCGGCCAGCAGACGACCGGTATTCTGGGCATGTTTGACATGTTCTCAGGCGGCGCGCTGGGGCGGATGACCATCTTTGCGCTGAACATCATGCCGTATATTACTGCATCGATTATCATGCAGCTGATGACAGCTGTTGTGCCCACCCTGGAAGCCTTGAAAAAGGATGGTGAGGCTGGCCGCAAGCAGATTAA
>MDTD01077607.1_pt1 | contig 11377 bp, 16 predicted proteins | sample 811221 | NCBI WGS metagenome assembly MDTD01 (sample SAMN05326646, study PRJNA326480) | marine metagenome | isolation source: seawater | place: Pacific Ocean: South West | collected 2011
CTGGAATTAGTGATGGCGATGAGGTGATTGTCACTTCAAAGAACGGAAAAATCGTGATTCAAAAGAAAAGCGAATCGTTTCTGTCCAAAATCTTCGGAAGGTAAAGGAGGATGAGAAATTTAATCATAGTTTTGCTGATGTTTCCCATGGTAGTCATGGGTCAAGATGCACCGATCGAGTGCGATAACAATTATGGAGAATGTGGAACTCCTGAAATGTCAGGAGGCGGTCAAGGAGGCGGAGGCTCCATATTAATCAACAACACAGACTTGGGTGACACATACCAAAGCGCTGACGACTACGATGATGACGGAGTGGAGGACTCTTATGATAACTGCCCGAGGGTACATAATAGCGAGCAATTTGACAGCGATGGGGACGGTATTGGAGACTTATGTGATAATTGCCGGGGCACTAATAACCTCAATCAAATGGATCTAGATGGAGACGGTTTAGGGGATCTGTGCGACGGTGATATGGACGGTGATGGTGTCACAAACGTAAGTGACAATTGTCTTCGAAGGTGGAATGCTGATCAGTCTAATGTCGACGACGACGAAGAAGGCGATGCCTGCGACCGGGATATCGACGGCGATGGTTTAGACAACCTAACTGACCCGTGCCCGATGAGAGAGGGCGACCCGACTGAAGATACTGAGTGGTGTTCCCCTGACACAGACGGTGATGGGATTCCTGACTACGGCTTTAGTTCAGATAACTGCCCGGGTGTACACAATCCGGAGCAGTGGGATACTGACTTGGACGGAGCTGGTGATGCATGTGATCCAGACCTAGACGGTGATGGTGTAGGGAACTTGCAAGACAATTGTAATGGTGTATTCAACTTTGAGCAAATAGACGCTGATAGAGACGGCAGGGGTGACGAAGGGTGCGACGACCATTTTTGCTACGTTGTTTATGGAGATGAAGAAAACTGTCTAGACCCGGAAGCAGGTTTTCGGGTTTACTCTCCAAACATTTCTGCTTCTACGGGAGAAAGTGTCAGACTCAGGCTTTTTATGAATCGCAAGGACCAGGAAAATAGATACACCTGGTCTGTAAAGTCACGCCCAGATGGGTCGAGTGCATCTGTCACTAACCCAATTGGTTACTCTTATGAGTCGACTACGTATGAATATATTCTAGAGAGGCAGCCTACGTTTACACCTGATGTTGCCGGCGAGTATGTCTTAGTTTTGCATGTTGAAACTGTTTTCAGTGAGGGTCAGTCTGATGCAACTGTACAGTCACAACATGAAGTATCGATCATTGCAAACGGTCCAAATGTACATTCTGCTTCTGGCGGATGTAATGTAAGTAAAGGCGCAACAAACAGCTTGTGGGCGTACGCCATCATTCTGCTTGGAGTTTTAGTTCGAAGGAGAACATAAAATCAAATAAGCCCCGGTAGCTCAGCTGGATAGAGCAACGGCCTTCTAAGCCGTGGGTCACAGGTTCGAATCCTGTCCGGGGTGCCATCTAACAAGATAAAAGGAGAAAACATGTTAGACAAGAATAATAGTAAGGCATTTGCTTTTTTTGCAGCATCACTTGTATCAGTTGGTGCAAGCATCTACGTTTGGGTTTCTGCAGGTGCTGATCCTGCACACGCCGAGAGATTTGGTATCTTTGTAGGTCTTTGGGCACCGACGCTAATGGGTATTGCAAACTACTTCAGGGAGTAAGCATGTCAGGCAACCTGCATGAGTTTATTGGGATGGCTTCATTTGTATCAGCTGCAACTTTTTTTGTTGTAGGTTTAAGATGGGCGATTCTCAAGATGGGTGATGAAATTGGTGAGACCACTAGTTCTTCAAAAATTTAAGGAGAGATTCATGTCGCAAAATTTAGCAGAATTCTTAAAAGTTCTTATGATTGTAGTTACGTTTTCAGGATGTTTAATTGCAGGTAGGCAGTACATGTTATCTTTTGATGACGCCGAAGATGACGCTGAAGACATGGATATGGTGGGGCATCAAGAAAACGAAAGTTGAGCATGGTTAATGAGGTTTTTGATTATACTGTTTCTTGTTGGGTGCACATCGGCAGCTGCGCAAGAGATCAGTAATAAAATAGTCGTCGAGGGAAAAGTTTCAAAAAAAATTGTTAAGCAGTGGACGAATTCAGTCAACAAAATATCTACAGTTAATTCTACGTCATACATTTTTAGAAAGTCTGGCGGAAAAGATTCACTGCATAGGAGCAAGCACAGAAGTGCAATAGTTTGGATTCCAGCAACGACATCGCTTAGCGAAGATCTAACTGTTGTCTTTTGGTTTCATGGGCACTGGGGTTATGTCCCACACAGGACGTTTGAAGACAGGACACTTAAACAGTTTGTTCCGTTGACATCCAGCAAAAACTTTGTTGTTGTCATTCCAGAAATGCCATGGTCGGTTCACACAAAAACGCCTACAAAAAGAAACAGTAGGTTGTGGACAAAGTCTGGTGATTTCTTAAAGTTTGTAGACCAAGTCTATTCTGTGTTGTACAATCACAACCTCACAAAAGATCTGGGCAATATTGACTATAAAGTTGTAGGTCACTCAGCTGGAGGCAGCACGATTAAGAGGTTAGGAATTACAGGAGATCTTTGTAAAATTAGCCCATCAATGGTTGTCTGGTCTGATTCTTCTTATGGAAACTGGCTAGATCATGCATGGAAAGGATGTTTGAAAAACAACCCGCACATTCGTGTCAAAGTCCTTGTCGCAAAATGGGATTGGCCATACAAGAATGCAACAAGATTTATGAAGCAGTTCGGAAAAAACCCACCTGAACAATTAAGCTTGCACGTGTTTAATAGGCCCATGACTCACAAGCTGATAGGCAACAATGCAGTTAAGCTTTCGAACTTATTAGGAAACTAAATGTCTGAAATCAAACACATAGTGGCTGTAGGCGGAAAGCTCGTACGGGACAGGATACCTGAGCTGATAAGAGAAGACGGCAAAGAGGTTGTTTGTCGTGTGGTGAGAGATGACGAATACGAGGCGTATCTAATTGACAAAATGACAGAAGAAGTCGAAGAGTTTAGAAAAACTCCTAATCTTGAGGAGGCTGCAGATATCTACGAAGTCTTTCTGACGTTTCTTAAGAACTGGGGCATAGAACTTTCAGATGTTCGAAAATTTGCGCAATACAAATCGCGTGAACGAGGTAAATTTGACGGTGGTATCGTTTTAGATGAAATTATTGAAAAAAATTAGAGTAGGGGGTTTTCCATTGACAAACGGTGTTTATATTAAGGAGCGGGAGGTATCTTTATGAGCAAAGTAATTGGAATTGATTTAGGGACTAGTAACTCTTGCGTCGCTGTAGTCGAAGGTGGGAGCCCATTTGTTATTACAAACGAAGAGGGTTCTAGAACAACGCCCTCTGTTGTTGCTTACATTGACGGCGAAAGGCATGTGGGAAGTACAGCTAAGCGCCAGGCGATTATGAAGCCAAAGAACGTTGTATATTCAGCAAAAAGATTCATCGGAATGAAGTACGATGAAGTAAAAGAAGAAGCTGAAAACATGCCGTTTGATGTTGCAAAGAGCAAAGAGGGAATGTGTAACATCGTCATTGATGATGATACCCTTGCACCTCAGGTCGTAAGTGCACAAGTCTTGATGAAGATGAAAGCTTCTGCAGAAAAATACCTGGGTGAAGAAGTCAGTCAGGCTGTAATTACAGTACCCGCTTACTTCAACGATTCTCAGCGTCAAGCAACTCGAGATGCTGGTAAAATTGCAGGACTTGAGGTCAAGCGAATCATTAACGAGCCTACAGCTGCTGCTTTAGCTTACGGGATGGACAAGGGCGAAGACAAGAAGATTATGGTGTACGACTTGGGAGGTGGAACATTTGACGTTTCAATCTTGGAAATCGGTGACGGTGTCGTCGAAGTTCTAAGCACCCATGGTGATACACACTTAGGCGGCGACGATGTTGACAATACAGTCATTAAGTGGCTTGTAGAAGACTTTAAGAAGGAGTCTGGAGTTGATGTCTCTGGTGATTCCATGGTTATGCAAAGATTGCGAGACTCTGCGGAAAAAGCAAAGATTGAATTGTCAACTACACAAGTGACTGATATCAATCTGCCTTTCTTAACTGCAGATGCTACAGGTCCTAAGCACCTACAGTGTAATCTGAGTAGGGCACAGTTTGAAAAGATGATTGACCCGATAGTTGAAAAGACAATGGTACCTGTTAAGAAAGCACTTAAAGATGCCGGTCTTTCAAAAGGAGATGTGGACGAGATTCTTCTAGTTGGTGGTTCAACTCGGATCCCACTTGTAAGAAAAGCTGTTGAAGACTTCTTTGGCAAGGCTGCAAACTCAAGTGTAAATCCTGACGAAGTCGTAGCGATGGGCGCAGCTGTGCAGGGTGGCGTTTTTAGCGGAGAGGTAAATGACATCCTCTTACTTGACGTTACGCCTCTGTCTCTTGGGATTGAAACTGTCGGCGGTGTCATGACAAGGCTCATCGATAGAAACACTACTATTCCATGTTCAAAGTCCCAAGTGTTTTCTACTGCAGCAGATAACCAACCTTCTGTAGAAATTAAAGTCCTGCAAGGTGAACGAGAGTTTGCTTCTGACAACAAGCTTTTAGGTAACTTTAACCTGGACGGTTTGCCTCCTGCTCCGAGAGGAGTTCCTCAAATTGAAGTTTCATTTGACTTAGATGCAAACGGTATTGTTAGCGTTAGAGCAGTAGACAAAGCCACGGGCAAAGAGCAAAACATTACGATTACTGGGTCTGGAACCTTGTCGTCTGAAGACGTCGAAGCGATGGTTAAAGAAGCAGAAATGCATCGCGAAGCAGACCAGGCAAAGAGAGAAGAAGTGGAGTCTAGAAACGCCCTTGAAAGCAGTGTGTTTCAGTCAGAAAAACTTTTGAAAGAACACGAAGAAGCGCTGAGCGATGATGTGAAGAATGAGCTTGTTGGTGCCATGGAGCAGGCAAAGGCTGTTGTAACATATGACGATGTCAAGGCTGCTTCTGTCAGGCTTTCTGACGCTCTACAATCTGCAGGAGCTTCACTGTACGAGCAACAAACCCAGCAAACAGAAGAACAACCGCAATCAGGCGGTTCTTCCGACGATGTGATTGACGCAGAATTTGAGGAAAGCGAGTAAACAATGAAGAGTTATAAGTTCAAGTATGTCTCCGGAGACTTTGTCTCTGAGTATAGTCGTTTGATGACAGATCTAAAAGAAGCACAAAAGGAACTGGATGAGAGCTATGAAAGATCTGTGCAAAAGCTTCTTGCAATGGAGACTGCTCGTCTAGAAGAGATCGTCCCGATGCCATTCCAGCCGGGAGATACCGTGTACACTTTGGATGGCAAAAAAGGAACTGTTCTTGCATGTCCTGTTGACATTACGCTCACAGCAGACGAAGCATACTCAGGCCCACTTTACGGTCCAGCAAAATTTTTAGACATTACAGACGACTATGAGTGGGAAGAAGTCATTACCTGCGAAGGCATGATTAGAAAGGTCACTGTTGAGTCTGAAGCAAGCGAAATCGAAAAAGACTGGGGCCACGAAAAAGTTGTAGAAACTTACTGGCCTGACGAACTCAAGGGAGACTAACATGGAATTCTTAGGCAGTGTTATTACTATTGCTGTAGGGCTGTGGGTCGGTCAAATGCTGATCGACTGGTGGAATAGACGACGCTAAGTCATGAACGCTAAGCTAATATTGTCATTAGGTGCAACAGCAATTTTGTACGTTGTAAGCCTCTTTAGTGTGTATAACTCTGGTTATGATAATGGTTATGGTCATAAAGAGCATGAGCTTAAAGAGTGTGCTGAAGAAGTTTCTAATGGCTGCCCAAATGTTACGACTTATGCGGTTATGCTTGAGAAAGAGAATGCGCGCCTGAACAAGATGTGTAAGATTAAGCCTCAGAGGGCTGCAGATTAACTTCTGAGACACTTTCTTGTTCAGCATGTATATTTAATCCTATGCCGTGGAAAGTACGTAAAAGAAGCTGCAAGCAAAAGTCTACTGGGAAGTCTGGTAGTCACGTTGTTGTGAAAAAAGATGGTGGGAGTGAAGAGCAAGAGTCTTGCCACACTAGCGAAGAAAAGGCTGACGCTGCTGTCAGAGCACGTTACGCAAATGAAAGTTTGTTGAGAGAATATATTCGTCTACATCTCACCTCAGCTATTCACTAGAAATCGATTGCGTCGTATAATACTTAGTCATAGACAGAGTTGCACCGTTTGTGTGCCGAAAGCTAGAGAATGGAATGAGCGGATATCAATCTCAAATTTTAACGGGCAACGACCCATACAGATCCCAACAATTTTCGCCTCGCATATTTGAAAGAGACTATGTTGAAGGTGTTTTGGGTATACATCTGCCTCTCAATGAGTCTGCACCTTACTCAGACCAATATAGACAGCAGATAATTGAAGAACAGCTACAGCTAGAAGGCTTTTTTAAAGATTTTAAGAAACTTGGCGGTCAAATGAAAGATGCTGCCTTGGGTCTGAGATTTGTATTTGAAGAGCCAAGTCGAATTAAGGAGTTTGTTGAGCTTATAATATCTGAGGTCAATGAAACTTACGATAAGTTCATGAATTGGGCAGGCAAACTTCTTAAAATTCTCAAGAAAATTGCAAAGTCTTATGCAAACAAAGCGATGCAAGCAATTGGTGAGTTTATACAAAAAATAAAAGATGCTTTGCAGAAAGTTTGGGATAAGACTGAGTCACTAGATGGGTGGAAGAAAGCGCTTTTTGCGATATTCGCGTCTGTCAGTATTCGGTATGTGTGGGATCAGATTACTGATTCTGGAGCAGATGAACAAACAGACGAAGAAAAAGCTGCTGAAATTATGGCAGCACTTGGGGCATCTGATGAAGAAATCGCGAAATTAGGTGAGTCTATTGAGTACACATCTCCTAGCTTAGTTACAGCTCTTTATTCTACAGATTCAGACGAACGATTAGACGAATTTATAAAAAGTCTTAAGAAATTAGGAAAAAAAGCAAAAGATACGTTTGGAAAAGCAAAGAAAGACTCAAAAAAAGTCAGTGATCAGCTTGACAAGAACAAAGCAGGCAAAAAGGTTAAGAAGGCAGCCAAAAAGAAAGCAGACGAACTTAAGGATGACGCAAAAGAAAAAGCAAAAGAAGCCTTGTCTGGTAGTGATGATGATAGCGACTCTGGAGATGACGAAAACGAAGCCAAAGAAGCAGCAAAAAAAGAAACTGAGGCGTTTTTGAAGCCTCTTAAAAAGCTAGCTAAAAAAATGGGTAAAGGCTTTGCAAAGAATTTGGCAGTTGATGCAGCTTTAGGGGCAATGACAGGGGGCGTAGCTACAGCTTTTAAGTTTATGTCAAAAGCTTTTAGTGGCATAAAATACGTGTTCAGTGTTGTTGGTGGACCACTTAGCAAATTCGTCGGACAGATTAAAGATCAAAAAGCAGAAGAGAAAGAAGCTAAAGCCGGTAAGGACGATCCAACAGATGCTTCAACACAAAAAGAAGCTTATCTAAGAGCTTATGTGGGAGAAATTATTAGGGCAGAGAGTCCATGAATTTATTGCGTGAATATGTCAGGCAGATATTGTCGGAGCAAGAAGAATTACCGACAGATCAAGAACAAATCTTGCCTCAAGATGAGTGGGTGCTTCTTCAACCAGGTGACCCTCGTCGGGAAATGATACAAGATGACTTGTATGACATGGTTCAGACAACTTACGCAGATATCGGAGGCCACTTCAAAATTCAGGGTGCTGGCGATTTAGATCGATACAGCTACTGGGTGGTCAAAGATCTAGACGACGACCCGGACGCCGACGTCGCCATTCTTGGGAAACCTGATATCGGCGGTGTGAAAATGGGCGGCGCTGCAAATGACGGTACACCTGCAGCTGCTGCTGCTTACAAAGAGAAGTCTGCTGATTTGAGAGCCGGGGGTAACGTCGACGGTGTTGGCAACTGGTGGGGTGAAGTTTCCGGAAAGCCGGCTTATGCTATGATTAAAAGAGGCGCCCCGGCCGTAGAAGATGAAGCCACTGCACGAAGATTAATGGACGGCGATGATTTTATTTGGCACGGAGAACATCCGGACCCTGAAGCTCCTGCAATGTTCAAATCAGTAAACGGGTGGTATACTAAAAAGTTTGGTAGTAAATCATCAACTAAGATTATTTTGGGGTCACCATCATGATAACAGAGAATTTGAAATATCACATTGACCGAAATATTCCTGTCAATGAAAATGTTTTTAGACCAGGCAGCGATGAATATTTTCGTTTGTTTGAAGAAGCTAGAGTCCTTACACTTGTTGGAAAATACAAGCCCACGATGGATGAGTCATATTACCTGAATGACTCTGATATCGGTGTGTGGGGTGTGTACGAAGGAATGAAGGTACCTCTAGACTGGCCAATGACTGAAATGGATCATCTCATGGTCGAGGCTGAGTACAACGGCAAAGAAGTTGAGCTTAACAAACCCAAAAGAGGCGGCAGCAAGAAGTACTATGTGTACGTTAACAATCCAGACACTGGAAATGTTAACAAAGTAGAATGGGGTGCTAAAGGAATGTCTGTAGGTATTAACGATCCCGACAGGCGCGCAAGCTTCGTAGCACGTCACAATTGCAAGCAAACAAAAGACAAAACAACAGCTAGCTACTGGGCATGTCGAACCGGTAGATACCCACACTTAACAGGTGCCAAGAAATCATATCAATGGTGGTAAAATGAGCGAAAAACCCTATACAGAAATTTTGTTGGAAAATGGAAACAGATTCAGAGTGTTTTCTGAGTCAGTCGATACATCTGACTTGGTCTGGCACCAGGATCAGAATGATAGAAAAATTTATGTGCATGAATCATCAGGATGGGAGCTTCAGTTTGATAATCAATTGCCTCTAGTCCTCGAAGCTGGTAACGTATACACGGTACCACGAGACACATGGCACAGAGTCATTAAAGGTGATGGCAACCTTGTTCTTCAAATTAGTGAAAACGTGATCACAGAAGAAAAAGGGAAGTCTAAGCACGAACCTCAGTACAGCGCTCCGCAAGGCAGCAAGAGAGATAAACAACTAGACGCCACTAAAGCTGACTTGGCTAGCGGTGATCCAGAAAGAGTTCAGCGAGCATATCGCAGGAGAGAGAGAATGGAAAGACAGGAAAGAGGCAAGAAGGGCTACAAGAACAAGCCGAGGTCAGACTCTAAAAAAGAGTCGTTTGAGTTGTCAGAAGAAGATCTGCGCGCACTCATCCGAGAAGTTCTAATGACTGAAGATATCATGAACGAGGAGCTAAGCAAGAAAACAAAAGCTACACTGAAAAAGAAAGCTGAAGAGCGTGGGCTTACAGCAGGTTCAGTTGAGCAAGAGTACAAAAAAGGTCTTGCAGCTTGGGCATCTTCAGGATCAAGAAAAGGTATGACGCAGCATCAATGGGCTATGGCAAGAGTTAACTCTGCTCAGCCTTCAAAATCTTGGGCAGTTGTCAAGAAGTCAAAGGCTAAAAAGAAAAAGTAGGCATGTCAAGTGGTGGACGAAGCAGACAAAAGAAAACCTCGGAAGAAGGGACAGCACACTGGTAGCTCCAGTCACTCTGACCTGTATACCGATGAAAATCCTGAAGGGACAATCAAAGGTCTTAAGTTTGCTACCATCAAAGATGCTGAAGCGAGTGTCGGTAAAATAAGCAAGTCCGGAAAAAGTCATGCGCACAAAATACAGGCTGCCGTGGCAATGGAGCAAAGGGCGAAGGCTGCTGGCAAAAAGACAGCAGCTGGTGTGTACCGAAGCTACATTAATTCTCAAAAAAAAGACGAAAGCTTGGTAAGAGAGTATGTCAGGGCTCTACTAAATGAAGAAGGCGTCCTTGGCAAATACGAATGGCCTAGCGCGATCAAGAATCACCCAATGGCAGATGAGCCAGACACTGAAGTAGAAGAAATGTTGTATCAACAACTTCACAATCATTTTGGTGCCATTGCGCCTATGAGCGATGAAGCTGTTTCAGCGATACAACAAATCTTAGACTCAGGCGAATATAGTAGTACATTTAATCGATGCTCTGCTGGACCGATACTACGTGGTATGAGGCTTCCTCTTTCTTGGTTAGAACAGTACGCCCCTGAAGCTCTTGAAAGTTTGCCTGTTGAGAGAAAAGACCCGCTGGACTGGGGTGCACCGGTCCCTATATCACCCATGACTTATAAGTCTGAGGGTAAATTTGGAAATGTTAGTTCTTGGACGGGCAAATGGAAAGAAGCACGCAGGTTTACGACTCAGTGGTCTGCAAACACTGTCCCTGTAATTCTTCATTCTGATTGCAGTACAGGTTATTTCATGTCAACAGTAGGCTTCAAGCGTTTCCAGGGAGGTCGGTATAAAGAAAAGTTTGGAATCAACAAGCTTAATCCGAATGCACACGAAGGAGAGATCATGCTGTTCGGCGAATGCACAGTCACAGCTGTAGAAGTCAATGCCACGCAGCAAGATATCGAGAGGCTAAAATCATGAGCTTGATACGCGAGTACATAAAAGAACTTTTAGAGTTTAGCATTAAAGCTAACCGGAAGAATGTACACCAGGACGGCACTTCAAAATCTCGTGGATACATGAGCGGCATCGACAAGACCTGGACGGGTGAAGACACAAACGACCATCTTCATAGCTGGTACAAAGAAATGGGCTTGATGGAATCTGTTGATCACAACCGGATCATGATACCTGGGCCGCCTCCCGTAGAAGATCGTGTTAAAGAGCTTGAGAGGGTAATAGGTCAGTACAAAAACCGATACAACGATGAGAGTCTTTTGACTATGTTAGATGAAAACATAGAAGAAGCCTTCGATATCGTGGTAAAGACAGCAGGAGCTGGGTCTCATATTGATCTTATTACCATGCTCAAAGACGAAATAGTGCCGATTATCAAACATCACAAAGAACACTTCAGCACATCCAGGCCGCATGAGCTAGCCCAGCAATATGAGATTCCTTTTGAATACGATATTTTGGAAACAGCACAGACACCATCATATCCGTCAGGCCATACAGCACAAGCTTACTACACAGCAATTAAGCTTTCTGCTATGTTTCCACAATTAAAAGATCAGCTTTTCACCCTCGCGAAAATGATAGAGGAGTCTAGACTAGACAGAGGCGTGCACTTTCCTTCTGATAATACAGGTGGTATAGTTCTGGCTCAAAAATTAGCAGGTTTAACACCGTGAGATATTTTTTACTGACACTAGTATTTTTAGCTTCATGCGCAGACAAAGAAGAACCGTGTGATGCAAATCGCGAAGATCAAACAGGATCTTATGAAATGTCAACTACAGAAATCGACGGCGATTGCGGTTCGATGGGAAACTTAGAAGTTGAAATAAAC
>MDTD01081735.1_pt1 | contig 11377 bp, 5 predicted proteins | sample 811221 | NCBI WGS metagenome assembly MDTD01 (sample SAMN05326646, study PRJNA326480) | marine metagenome | isolation source: seawater | place: Pacific Ocean: South West | collected 2011
TATGTTACTCCAGCCTTGGTAGAAGTTAACGAGCATATTGAAGAAATGAATGATGAAACTTTTGCCCCTATTCTTTACGTGATGCCATTCAGTGATCTCGAAGAAGCAATTAATTTACAAAACTCAGTCAAGCAAGGTCTTAGCAGTTCGATCTTTACAAATAATGTTCGAGAATCAGAATTATTTCTAGGTCCTGAAGGTTCTGATTGTGGCATTGCAAATGTAAATATTGGTACAAGTGGAGCAGAAATTGGAGGTGCATTTGGGGGTGAGAAAGACACAGGGGGCGGAAGAGAGTCTGGCTCAGATTCTTGGAAAAATTATATGCGCAGGATGACTGTAACAATTAACTATGGAAAAGAACTTCCATTAGCTCAAGGGGTAGAATTTGACTAGTTATTTTCCTTGATTACTATGCAAAAAATACTTAAATTTTTCCTATTCTTTGTCTTTATAAATAGTGCATTTGCCAACGATATATCTATAGATTTGTCATTACAAAAGAATAAGCTAAGTGGCGATTGGCCTTTGATGCCTAAGCTACCAAATTCATTTAAGAAATTTGAATCTGACCTATTCCAAATAAAATTAAATACTGGCAAATATAATTTACGTTATTTGACTGAAGATTTTTCTGGATCTGGTGTAAGACAAACTTATCCAAAAATAATTTCATCAAATATAAATACAAAGAAACTTGGAATTGATCTTGATCTCACTTCAAGAACAAAATTTCAATTTTTTTTTGGACGCTCCTTTACAGATCCTGAACTATTTGACTGTTACCAAAAAGGAGTTCTTATTATTGGTGGATGTTCTGATAGTGACTTCCAAATTTCATCAACATTGAGTCAGTATGACAGGTTAAAAGGAAATATTTTATATGTTGAAGGAAATTCGCAATTCGCTGCTCTTCATTTAAATTTTATTCCTGAGTATAGTGTTCTTGATGCTTTAAAAATTAGTTGGTTGACCCAGAAAACAAAATTTAATTGGCTTACGCCAGTAGAAGACATCAATTCACCAGTTATTCTTAATTCTGTTATTAATGGTGTAAGAGTTGGGTCAATAATTGACGAATTGCTTCTTGATTTACCTCAGAGAGACTCTTGGCAAACCAATATACTTACTTTTGGCGCAAGAAAAAATTTTACTTTTGAGAATTTCAACTTTTTTATAGAACAAGACTTTCTCATAGGAAATAGAGTTAATTTTTATAAGTTTGAAGACAACAACAAAATGAATTCAAAGCTTATTCTAGGTTTTGAGAAAAAAATTGACTCATTCGAGTTTAAAATTATGGGTAATTTCTACACAAATTTTTTATTATGGGAGAAAGAAGAGCTATATAATTATAGAACTAAAGATTATTTCGAAAAAAACTTTGGATCGATAGTTTTAGAAATTAATTACAGGTATATAATGTGAGTTTTAAAATAAAGTCTATTTTTGCAGGTCTTTCCACTATAATTTTGGTTGCTTGCGGTGGGGGCGGTGGAGGATCTTCTCCTGAGCCAGCACCAACACCAGCACCAACTCCAGCACCAACTCCAGCACCGACACCAGCACCGACACCAGCACCGACACCAGCCCCTGATTTTGAATTATCCTTAATCAATTCTTGTTTCGAAGGATTGTGTCATGACATTATTCAAGTGTCTGGTTCAAAAGAAGTAGCAACTGGAGGTGGAAATGCATTAGCAGACCTGCGAACAGCATATGTATATAAGCCTGATATTGATAACGATACTCAAGGAGAGCCAAGTTATTCTGGTTCAGTATGGCCATATGTTACGACAGACATATTGGTTGAAGATTTTGTAATACCAAGTCAAATTTCTGCAACAATTACAAAAAATAATAACAACGTAGTTTTAATCAATAATTATCCAATTTACCAATATACAGGTGATAACTCTCCAACAGATGTAAATGGAAATGGCATAAATGGAGTTTGGTACGTAATAAAATCAAATGGTGAAAGTTTAGTTCCAAGTCCTGAACCAACTCCTGAACCAACACCAGCACCAACTCCTTCACCAACTCCTGAACCAACACCAGCACCAACTCCAGCACCAGGGCCTGAACCAACACCAGCCCCAACACCAGCCCCAAGCCCTGAACCAACACCAGCACCAACTCCTGAACCGACACCTTCTGTTTTCACAATAAGTGGGAAAGTAATTGATGGTTATATAGAGGGTGCAAACGTTTACATCGATCAAAATTACAACTTTAAATTTGATGAAGGAGAGCTTTCTGCTGTTACTGACTCAGATGGATCATTTTTGATTGAAACTAATGATAATCAGCTCTATCAATGCTTAATTTCCCGACCTATAGTTGCTGAAGTGCCTCAAGGTGCAATCGATAGTTCTCTGGGCGTGGTTACAGAACCTTATGAAATGATTCTTCCTTCAATTCGTGATGCTGGTTCAAATCAAGTTATCTTATCACCTTTTACAAGTCTACTAAGTAGCGCAATTAGTAAAGCAAAAATTGATGCAGATATTTCTACAGAATTGACATTTGAAGAGGGTTGTTCTGAGCTTGCTGACAATATTTCTTTAAGGGTATCCGAAGAAATTACTCAGATTACAAATGCAATAGAAAATAGTTTAGGTATTTCTTACACTGATTTATTAACAGATTTTATCGACAGTAGCCCAAATCAGTACATAACTGAAATTGCAGCTCAAAATTTAGCTAAATTTTTCCCATATTTTAAATCAGCTGCTGATGAATTTGATCAAACTCTTTCAGATCAATATGGAGTTACAGTGAATACCAATCTAACAATAGATCAGGAAGCAATTACTGAGTTGTTAGAATCTGATGAACCAGATGATGTTAGATTAGATTTTGTAACAATTTTTACTGATGAGCCTAATGAGCTTGGTTGGTATATTGAAGATAAAGTTGAAGCAAGAGGTGCAATACTTGATTCTTCAGGCAACCTAATTCATGGTGCATGTTACTCAGGAGATGAGGAAAAATGCATCAATGACACCTTTAATTTAAGAAATATTAAAGATGCATCTACTTATTTTTTGAGAAAAAGCAGTTTGCTTAATCAAACATACTCAATTGGTGAAGATAAATGGTTTATTTCTTATGAGGATGGGATGCACGCAAATTATAATCTTGATGGTTCGCTTGGAGAGAGACGTTGCAGAACTAAACATTCTTTAAGGTTAGATTATGATACAGAACCACTTAGAGAAAAATTCGATGACTATGCGACAGGAGTAATATTTGGTGGCGATATTGTTGATAGTTGCCAAGAAGCATTAGAAACTGGCATTTTTGATGCTGTCCCGGATGGAATCCCAGATACGAGAAATAACCTTTTGCTTTCGATGCAAGAAGACTTTACCATTGGAAATACAACTGAAACCTTTTCTATCACTTTGCTCAATCCATTTTTTGACGATTCTCAATTTATTGAAAATAAAATCAATAATATTTTTGATCAAAGGGAAAGCTTGGATGCTGATCCTTTGATACAAGAAATTAAAATCATCCCAAGGACCTTAGATAGGCTTGATGAACTTAGACAAAAAATTATTCCAGGCTCTGGTGACATGTTATTGATTGAGTGGACAGATAGAGTTGATAACTTAATTACCAGTTCACATGAAATTAGAGTTAGAGAGGGTGGAGTATCTGAAGACACTTATGCCGAGTATGTATATGAATCGAGCGGGTCTAGTACAATTAGAACCTTAGTCAATGAATCAAATGGATCGCAAGCTCTTCAAGACTTTAGGGATGCTTTGATACAAAATTCCCTAGGTTTTATTGGCCAAGAATATACAGATAGAAATATTATTAAGGGTAAAGCTATTGATGGTTATATTTCGGGTGCTGAAATATTTATTGATCAAAACTTTAATTTTCAAAAAGATGATGGTGAATATTCTGCTACCACGCAAAATGATGGCTCTTTTTCAATTGAAGTTGATTCACTTAGTCTTTATCAATGTTTAATTAATCGACCAATTGTTGCAAATGTACCGATTGGTGCAATTGATAGTACAAGTGGAACTGTTATAGAGCCATATCAAATGATATTGCCACCAATCTCAAACCTAGGTTCATTTTCAGTGGTAATATCGCCTTTTACTTCTTTGCTAAGTGAAGCAATTCTCAAGGGAAAGATTGATTCAGCTATAACTGAGGAGCTGAGTGTTGCGGAGGGCTGTTCTTCAATAGGTGATTTGGTTGCTGTTAATATTTCAAACAGGCTAGATGAGCTTTCATTAGAAATAGAGAATAGTTTTAATATACCACTCTCAGTACTTCTATCTGATTTCGTGACAAGCCCATATGCAGGAGTTGTAAATATTCCAACAGCACAAAATATCGCAACTTATTTCCCACATCTTAAAGAAATAAATGATTTAATATCTGCAGATTTAAGTGAGAAATTTAATACTAATATTGATGTTAATCTTTCATTACACAGCGACTCATTAGATAGTATATTCAGTGGCGAATATTTTGATCAGTTACCCTTAAATTTTCAAAGCATCTATACAACTTTACCCAATTCTTCTGGATGGTATCAGGAAGAAAGAATTACAGCAGAAAAAGGATTTATTAGTGACTCAGGAATCCTCTACAGAGAGCATTGTTCTTATTCAGATGATGAAGATTTTCTTGAATTTTGTAATGTTAGTGAATCTCTAAATATAACTCTGGAGAATATTGCCAATACTTCTTCATCATATCGCAGAGAAAGTAGCTTTATTAACAATTCTGTTGATCTAAATAATCAAATAGATCAAGGATCTTTACAAGTTCAAGCAAGTGACTCTAGATCATGGAGAAATAATTCACAAGATTGGTATCTGCCTAATAATAGAAATAGAGAGTGTCAAATTAATAATGAAATAAACTTTAGAAATAACAATGGAAACGAATATAGGTACTCAAGCTACTCTCAGGGTTACAGTACAGCTGATTGTGCACAAGTTAGACATTATTACTATCCAACGCTTAATGTAAGCTCCTTCAGATCAAATGGTGAAAGCATACAACTGAGTTATTACATTCCTGACATAGTTAGATCAGGAATTATTGAAAACGCACCATATGATTTTATAAAACAACAGTTAACACTTGACCCCACTGAGGTAATTAATGATATAAGTTTATTGCCTTCAACATTTGCCGAAGTACAGACAATTAGAAGAATGTTCAATGGTGATGAATATGTCTTATTGGAATTTTATAAAACCTCAGATATCACCTATCAATTTGAATTTGATTCTTTCCCTAGAAATGACTACTTTACTGTTCGAGATTGTACGGATGAGTGCACAAATTTAGAGACATCTTTTGGGCAATCAGCAAGAGATAAAATGTTTGAAACATTAACGGGAGAATCTATTTGGAATCCTACAGCAGGATTAGAGGCGCCCAAGTCAAAAATTCTTGGACGTATAACTAAACCATATCTGCAAGTAGTTGATTATGATGACTTAAATAATGAGAGAGCTTTTGACATATATCCAACATATATTCCAGAAACAAAAACTTTAGACCTTTCTTTAAGAGGAGGAGAATTTGATCTAGACAATATAAAAAGTTTTTTAAACCAAGGAATTGGTGATACTCCTTTAGATGCAAAAATTCATTTAAATCCTGATAACTCTATTTCTGGGACGATGCCAATCAAACTTTATTTGTATCAGGGAACTGATGATGTTGCATCTTCGGATGAAGATTACATGACAATTGAGTTTAATCTAGACGTTTCTGCATCTGATAGCGGCCTTACTTTTGTGCTTCTAGAAAATGAAGAAATTAAAGCACAGTATGTTGATGGATCAACAATTATAAGCAGAATAATTATTAATGAGGATCAGGATGAAATAGTCGTTACAGATGGATTGCTTTCTCAGCCTGAGACATTAAATCTCAAAATCTTAAATCTTCTTGCAAAAGTTGCTGACGTTATTACAGGTATAGAAAACTTTTTTACCAATGATGGCAATTATTTCTTTAAGCTAGATTTGGGTTCAGATTTCTCTATAATTGACTTCTATCGTAATACTGTTGACAAAGTTCAAGGTCAATTTAAAACTAAAACTAATCCTTCGGCCGGTATATTTGTTAGGGATATGACTGTTAATGAGGGCGAATCTAAACCTTTATGTTTTTTTAGGATGGAGAGTGGCGATACATCTCAGACCTCTTTCACTTTGTCTTTCACAGAACGTGATCGGCCAGGAAGAGGAGGTGTCATTCAAGACTTTGAACTGAGTGATTCTTCCATAAATTTTGAAGCTGATGAATATCAATCTTGCGTAACTTTCACAGCTAAGACTGATGTTGCTTTTGACTGGGTTCATGAAATTACACTTGATATATCCTCACCAACTAACGGACAAGAACTGGCAAGAGACCAAGTTAAAATAAGAATAGTTGATCAATTGGGCGAGACAAATAGAATTAGTGGGAAACAGAACATTTTTTAAAGTTATTAAAAAGTAAAAAAGGCAGATTTCTCTGCCTTTTTTTTCAGAAAAATTTACTCTATTCTTCTACATCTAGATCTGGATAGAGAACATAACTATTTGTATAAATCAGATCTTCCTCACATGTACTAAATTCGTCAAATTTAGCTTGTAAATCAGATCCAGTATTTACCCAATCTGCAAGTCTATCTTTAGCTTCAGTTACTGTTTCATAATAATTCATCCAGTAAAAGTCGTAATCCATATAAGGATCAGGGTTTTCACCATTATGAGTATAGACTCCAAAATTGTACGGCCCTCGTTTGCCTGTTGTTGACCAAATATGCCAACTAGCATCAGCCTCTCTTTGGTCTACATAGTCTAAAAATTCAGAGTACATTGCTTTTAGTTGCATTTCTCCATCTGCTTTATCTTCCATTGGCACAGAATTTCCTTCTTCATCCTTTACGGTAAAATTACATTGATAAACCACAGAAACTAGTTCAGTATCGCCATCCCAATCACCTTGCTTCTCTCTTGGTCTAGGTAGATCTACATCATAGTTTCTTCTACCTTCACCATCACAATACATCACAGATCTATGTTTATCTGCCCAAACTTTAAATTCTTTGGAAGGCCCAGCTTTCCAAAACGATTCGGCCTTTGATTGGTTATCCCAAAACAACTGCCAAGAAATTTGATTATCATTAGCAACTGGAGCATCACCTTCTATCACTTGATGACCCAAAGCAAAAGACATGCCATTTACATTCATATCATTCCATTCATCCATCATGATATTCACATTTTCATTTGACCAGTTTTCACCCATTGTGCAGGTCATAAATTGTGAAAATTTAGGAGTTTTTGGTGCAGCAGGCACAGGTTTTTTTGCATCAAAATCAATGAATAAGTACCCAAGGGCGACCAGAAGCCCAACTGATAAAACATTTGCTATTAATTTCATTTTAATCTCCCCATTTAATTAAAAGATAGTTAATTGTAGAAATTTACGGCCCACAGGTCCATAGAAAATACATTTTTTAATTGAAGTAGTAAAATATATGACAAATCATAAAATATTGAAAAGGATTTAAATGTTTACTGTAGGTTTAACAGGTGGCGTAGCTTCTGGCAAAACTACTGCCTCAAACTTTTTTAAAAATAAAGGAATTGAGATTGTAGATGCAGATGAAATTTCGAGAGATTTACAAAATTTTGGCTCAAAAGGATACAAAGAAATAGTTAAAAAATTTGGCAAGAAAATCTTAGATCCAACTAATGAAATAAATAGAAAATTATTTCGTGAGATTGTTTTTTCAAGCACTGCTAATAAAAAATGGTTAGAAAATTTAATGCATCCAATGATCAAGACAGAGACTATTAAAAAATTTGCAGCTATCAAATCAAAATGGGCTATATACAGTGCACCACTATGGAGCTTTAAAAATGTTTTCAAAAGAATTTTAGTTATTGATGTTCCAGCAGATATTCAATTAAAACGCATAACTGAAAGAGACAAATGTACAATTAAGACAGCCAAAGAGATGATTTGCGCTCAAATTAATAGTAATGAAAGAAATAATTTCGCAACTGACTTAATAGTAAATGACGAAACACTCGAAGTTTTCAATAATAAGCTAAACTTTTATTTTAACCTTTTCACACAACTGGCAAATAAAAAAGAAAATTAATCTTATTTGTCCAAATTGCAAAAAAATCGTTGAGATTCATTCCAAATATAAACCTTTTTGCTCAAAGGGCTGTAAAAGCCTTGATTTTCTTAAATGGGCAAACGAAGAAGTTTCAATTGAAACGCATGAGAATATTGAAAAAGATTAATTGTTTTTAATTTGTTTTTTTCTTTTTTCAAACTCCTCTTTGCTCATAGTTTGTATTTTTATATTGAAAAGAATTTTTACTATATCGTCCTTAAATGCTTCAATCATTGAATCAAAAAGGTAAAAAGATTCTTTCTTAAATTCATTTATAGGATTTCTCTGTGCGTAAGCTCTTAGGCCAATATTGCTTCTTAATGAATCAATATTTTGAAGATGGCGTTTCCATGCTGCATCCATTACTTGAATGGATATCTGCCTTTCAAGCTCTTCTTTTTTTTCTTTGAGTTTATTGAATTTATCGAAATAGAACCTTTGATAATAGTCAGTCATGTAATCCATGGCTTTGCCAAAACTTAAGCCCTTCCTATCAAGTAAATTGAAGTCAGGACTTGCCCCTAACATTTGAGTAAGTGCTTTATCTAAATTATCAAATTTCCAGTTAGCTGGCTGCTCTTCTGGTAATAATTTATCAGCCGTCTTCTCTAAAAGATTATCAAGATATTCAAATATTAATTTTTCAGAATCATTTTCTTCTAAAAAATAATCTCTTAGTTTGTAAATGGTCAATCTTTGATCATTTGATACATCATCATATTCTAGGATCTGTTTTCGAATTTCGAAGTTTCTGTTTTCAATTTTCTTTTGTGCATTTGCAATAGCTCCATTAAGAAGTGGGTGTTCGATACTTGAATCATCCATACCATCACTGAGTCTTGAAAATAATTTTTTTCTATTCTCGTCAATAAATAACCTTAAAACTGTATCATCAAGAGATAAAAAGAATCTTGAGTAACCTGGATCTCCTTGACGGCCTGATCTTCCTCTTAATTGATTGTCAATTCTTCTTGACTCATGCCTTTCAGTTCCAATAACGTGCAAACCTCCAGCTTCAATAACTTGTTTGTGCTTTTCTTGCCATTTGCTGTCATTCTCTTCTTGTTTTCCACCCAGAACAATATCTGTCCCTCTACCTGCCATATTAGTTGCAATGGTAATAGCACCTGGCCTACCAGCCTCGGCTATTATTAGCGCTTCTTTTTCATGATATTTTGCATTCAAAACCTGATGTCTTATTCCCTCTCTTTTAAGTCTAGTTGAAAGTTTTTCTGAACTTTCAATTGATGCTGTGCCAACAAGTATTGGTGCACCCTTTTCATGTATACCTTTTATTTCTTTGAGCAAAGCATTGTATTTCTCATCTTCATTTACATAAACAATATCATTCATATCTTTTCTAATCATTTCTTCGTTAGTTGGCAATACAACAACATCCATTCCATATATTTCTTTGAACTCCGCTGCTTCTGTATCTGCGGTTCCTGTCATACCTGATATTTTGTCAAAAAGCCTGAAAAAGTTTTGATAGGTTGTTGAAGCCAAGGTTTGTGTTTCTTGTTGAATGGGAACTCTTTCTTTGCATTCTAAAGCCTGCATAACTCCCTCAGATACTCTTCTGCCAGGTAATTTTCTTCCGGTATTATCATCAATGAGCACAACCTTATTATTTTCTACCATGTAATGAACATTTTTTTCAAAAAGCAGATTGGCTTTCAAAGTAGCTTGAACATATTTTAAATACTTTAAATTATTTGTCGTATACAAGCTCTCATCCTCTTTAATCAAGTTTCGATTCGATAAAAATTTTTCTACTTTCTCAAAACCATCATCTGTTAATTCAACTGTTCTTAGTTTTTCATCGATTAGAAAGTCGCCTATTTCATTTTCTTTAAGTGGTTCTTCTTCAGACCCAACTCTGAGTTGACGCTTTAAATTAGGCAATAATTTTAAAAAAACAGGATAAGCTGATGCATCATCATCAGTTGCTCCGGAAATTATTAGTGGAGTTCTTGCTTCATCTATTAGGATTGAATCAACTTCATCTACTATTGCAAAATTGAGGTCTTTTTGAGTTTTTTGATTTTGAAAATGAACCATATTATCTCTTAAATAATCAAAACCTAATTCGCTACTTGTGCAATAAATAATATTAGAATTGTATGCCTCCTTTTTATTATCAAAACTTTGTGCCGATGTTAGTGCGCCTACTGTTAATCCAAAATATTCATAAATTGGACGCATCCAATTAGCATCTCTCTCTGCGAGATAATCATTTACTGTTACCACATAAACTTTTTTGCCTGAAAGGGCATTAAAAACTGCAGGCAGTGTTGCGACCAAGGTTTTTCCCTCTCCAGTTTTCATTTCTGTAATGTTTCCACCATTTAACACAAGCCCACCAATGATCTGACAATCGTAGTGTCTTAGGCCAAGAGTTCTGTTTGATGCCTCTCTTACGGCAGCAAAAACTTTTATTAGATCGTCCTCCTTATTATGAAGCTTGAATTCTTTGAATTCATTCTCTGTGAAGTTCTTGCATTCTTCTTCAAGTAAATTAACTTTTTTGACAATTTTCTCGTAAGAATCAATCCTTCTTTGATTTGAAGATTTAAAAATTTTGCTCAAAAAGCTAAACATTACGCAAGTTCCTCTGAGATTGGTTTCAAATAGTTTATTGGAGCATCCTTGATTTCATCGATTTCAATAATCTTATATGCATTCTCACTCTCTATTTTTTTTAGCAATTGATTATTTAATGCATGGCCTGATTTAAATCCATAAAACTCTCCTATGAGGTTATGGCCAAGCAGATACAGATCACCTATAGCATCCAACATTTTATGTTTTACAAATTCATCTGCAAATCTTAAACCTCCCTCATTTAAAACGTCATCATCACCGATACCAATAGCATTATCTAAGTTTGCTCCTAGCGCTCTGTTATTTTTCTTGAGCATTTCTAAATCACTGTAGACACCAAATGTTCTAGCTCGACTTACTTGTCTGATGAATGAAGTCTGAGAAAAATCTATTGAAGCTGTTTGAGGATATTTTTTATAAACAGGATGGTCAAATTCTAAGCCAAAAGAGACTCTAAAGCCTTTGTAGGGTTTTATTTTTGCAACTGCATCGTCTCTTTTAACCTGAACAGATTTTGTAACATATATAAATTTTTTGACTGCGCTCTGCTCAACAATCCCTGCAGCTTGTATCAAAAAGACAAATCTAGTTGAA
>MDTD01062682.1_pt1 | contig 11375 bp, 7 predicted proteins | sample 811221 | NCBI WGS metagenome assembly MDTD01 (sample SAMN05326646, study PRJNA326480) | marine metagenome | isolation source: seawater | place: Pacific Ocean: South West | collected 2011
CCGTTGCTGACGCGCCTCGCCTCGTCGGGGGTGGTTCGGCTGCGCTCGAGCTCGACGGGGATGTCGAGAATCTCGCCCTCCCGCAGGACGCGGATGGTCGCCTGGTCACCGATCGAGAGTTCGCGGATCGCGCGGATGAAGAGGCCCGCCTGTTCCGCGACGCGGGGCTTCACGTCCTCGTCGTTGACCCCGATGATCACGTCGCCCGCTTTGAGATCGGACTCACCAGCCGAGGTCTTGGGGTAGACGCGCGTGATGCGGAAACCGCCCGGCTCAGAGAGGCCCATTTTCTGCGCCAGCTCAGGCACGACGGGCTGGGTCGCCACGCCCACCCAGGCCTTGGGCAGCTCGCGCGGCGGGTTGGGTGTGGGCTTCTCTTCGGTGTCGAGCATGGTGATGTAGCTCTTGCCGTTGCGGTCGAACTCGACGAGCATGCTCTCGGGTCGTTCGTCGTTCTTGTCTTTCTCGAGGAAGGCCTCGTACGCGTTCAGCAGGTCTTCGAGCGATTCGACCGGCTCGTTGTCGACGCCGTGGATGATGTCACCCCACGAGATCGAGACCTCGGCCAGAGCCGCTGGGCCGCCCGAACGCACGCCGGCGATAAGCACACCCTTGTTGGAATCGAGTCGTCGGGTGCGCGCCATGAATGGCGTGATCTCGCGGACGCCGAGCCCCCACTCACGAAGGATGACCTCGTCGCCCGTGTCGGGCAGTTGACGGTCAAGCGTGACTTCGACCTCGGTTTCCTCGTCGTCGCGGAGGACGGTGAGCTTCATCACCTGCCCCGGCGAGCCGTGCGCGAACCGGGACATGACCGCGGGGATCTGCTCCGGGTAGTTCACGGTGACGGGCGAGCCGTCGATGGCGAGGATCACATCGCCCGCCTGGAGCCCGGCCTTGGCAGCGGCTCCGTCGGAGGTGACCGAGTCCACAAACACGCCCCGTGTGTGACCCGTGCGCTCGAGGTGCAGAAGATCGATCTCGATGGTGGTGCGCGGCACCTCGCCGTGCTCGGCGATCGCCTCGGCGACGCGTCTGGCGAGGTTGGAAGGTGTGGCAAAGCCGGCGCCCGAGCCGCCCCGCGTGTTCACGCCGATGATCTCGCCCTTCATGTTGACGAGCGGCCCGCCCGAGTTGCCCGGGTTGATCAGCGCGTCGTGCTGGATCCAGTTGGTCAGCAACCCCGAGCGGTTGCCCGAGAGGTACATGGGCCTGAACTCGTCGTCGGCTCCTGAGGTAAAGACCCGGTCCGTGTTGGAGACGATGCCGTAGGTCACGGTGCGATCGAGTGCAAAGGGCGAGCCCATCGCGAGCACCTGGTCGCCGACCTCGAGGGTGTCCGAATCACCGAAGCTGGCGTGCTGGATCGTCCCTTCGATCGCGGAGGTGTCGAGTTGAAGAAGGGCCAGATCGGTCATGGGGTCCTCGCCGACAAGCGTGGCCTTGACGCGTGTCTTATCCGCGAGCGTGCACCAGAACTCGACGCCACCATCGGTGACATGGGCGTTGGTGAGCACGAGCCCGTCGGGCGAGATGATCGTGCCGCTGCCGTTGGATTGGTAACGCTCTTCCTGACCGCCCCAGTAGTAGACACTGATGACGCTGACATGCACGAGCGACGGGAAGACCGCATCGCGTGCGCCGGCGAGCATGTTCCCGCCGGTCACTCTCGGCTCGGCCGGTCCGCTCTGGCAGCCAGCACCCACGATCAGGGCGCACGCAAGAAATCCGGTTGTCCAACGTCTCGGCATCATTCACCCCGTTTACACAAACCCACTGAGAGCCGCCCGCAATCACGGGGCATCGCCGATCCCGTCGGCCGACACAGCGTACACGATATCCGGGCCGCACGTCTCTTCCATCAGCATATTCAGGAATGAATACACCACACGAACGGTCAGCGCTCGGCCTTCATTCTGATTTCCAGCACAACCCTTCCGCCGGAGTCGAGCGAGATCGGAAGTCCGGACGCCAACGCTTCCACAGTCACACCTTCTGCGCCCTTCACGGCCTTTACCTCAGCGAGCGCCTCGGGCGGGAGCCAGCGGGGCCAGCTGTTCAGCCTGGGCCAGTCCCATGGAATCGCCCGCTGCAATGCGTGTGCGGGCAGTCGGTAGACGAGCTTGCCCTCGTAGGGCATGGTGCTCTCGACAACGAGTGCGCCGTTGCCCTCGTCGTCACTGGCCAGGCCCACGCGCACGTCCGGGCTCCAGGGCTCGACCGACCAGCCGCCGGTGCGGAGGTCTGCGTACATCATCGACGTGCGGATGAAGTTGCCGTCCAGATACGTCCTTGCGACAAACCCGTCGCTCGACTGCATGCCGAGCATCACCCCGATTTGATCGTCGATCCAGGGCAGCAGCACCTGTGCCAGCTCGGGCCTGTGGTACGCGCAGTAAAGAGCGCTCTCGATCGTGTCCGCGTAGCCGTCGTGATGCAAACCTTCCCAGGCGATGCCGTCGGTCTCCACGACAGCCGCGACGACCTGATCCACGCTCACCAGCAGCTTGGCCAGCCGGTCCTCTTCAAGCACCCCCCGCTGCTCGGCCGCCTCGACGAACAGCAGCACGCCGTTGACGATGTAGCCCCAGTTGTCGTTGGGGTGGTCATCGACGATCGTCATCGTGTCGGCGTCCACGGTATTGACGATCAGGCCGGCATCGTTGATCGCGACCTCGAAGACCAGCTCGAGCATGTGCGCGATGGGTTCGGCCCAGCGGTCGGCCCGCTCGGCCCAGACGGGGTCTTCGCTGCGCGAGACCGCCAGGGCGTACACCTCGGCGAGCCCGCCCACGACCTCGTTGCCGTGATCGCGCAGCATGACAAGCGGCTTGTCGGGGGTGTTGGTTTCGTAGTTGAACGTGTGCGCGGGCAGGCCGTTGTGCTCGGCGAGCATCTGCTCGATGATGGCGTCGGCTATGCGCGCGGCCATCTCCGGGTAGGCGTCGTTCTCAGAGACCAGACTGAGTCGGCTGAGCGTCTGGAGCATCTCGCCCAGCACCTCGGACCGAGGGTCTGGCAGGACGCCGAACTGCGATTCGTGCCCGCTGTGCGCGAGGATCGCGTCGACGACCTCGATCATTCGGCTGTAGATCTGCTCGTCGCCGTAGGCCTCGTACGCGCTCAGCAGCCCGTCCTTGACGTACTCGCTCGAGGCGAACATGAGTTCACGGAAGCTCTCATCGATCGGTTCGCCCGTCCGCGCGCTCACGGGCTGGCACAGCTCGCCCGGGCCGGAGAGCTCCGACTCAGCGCGTATGGATTCGCGGAGATCCTCCAGCGTGGGCGCATCGGTGTACATCGCGATCTGGAACTGAAAGCCGAAGAAATCCGCAGCCGTGTTGCGGTAGTTCCACTCGTTGTTGTTGTACGCCTGGGGGAAGAGCTTGGTCACTGGGTCTCGCATGGGCATCCATGCGTCGTGGACAGCGAGCGAGCGGAGGATGGCTTCCTGCGCGAGCACCCCGTTGGAAGTCGCAGCCTCGACCAGGTTGCCCGCCTCGGCCGCCCGGTCCCGCCGATCCAAAACGACGGACCGCAGATCGAAATCGGGCACCCCGCCCGGTCGATCGGGCTTCTCGGTCAGGATCTCATCGAGGATGATCGCCCGGGTGACCTTGTTATCGAGCACCGCGAAGGCAATCCCGAAGCAGCCGGCCATCGCGATCACGGCCCATCCGACGAGCTTCAGCCCGAGCGTCCTTCGGCCACCGGAACGTTCTGCTTTCGTCTCTTTCATCATGCCCCAACGCAACGACAAAGGTTCAAACCAAGGCGTATACAGGTCTGCTGGTCACTGAAAGTGATTCTAGGACCATGCCCGCAACACCACCCCCGCTGTACACAACGCCGCTGACGGGCTCGCAACCCACGTCCCTGAGTGTGTTTACAGAAACTTCGTGTATACATGTCGCCAAACCCTGTTGTTTGACGCATCTAGAGAGAAGAACCAGCGTTGAATCATGCAGTACCCCGCGGAGGCGGAAAGAGATGCAGCCAGGCAGACGCAGGAAGAACCCGACACCGCTTTACCGGCACCGATTCGATTCGGACGTGGTGCATTTCCGCGCCGACTGCCCGCAATGGCCCACGCGCGGGTACGTCGTCCTTCCGGGCCTTCCCTCGGGCGGCAAACTCTGCCCCCACTGCCAGGCCGCGAGCCAATCGCGGACCACCGCCGCGCCGGGTCGGCAGGCCCAGGCAGCGACGGGCTGAACCCTCACTCCCCGTCTGCCTTATTCACGACGGACGCCAGATCAAACAGCGCCAGGCGGTAAGCGTACTTGTTCCCACCAGCCGTGGACGCGTCGTAGAAGCCGAACGACGCCAGTCGCGATCCATCCCGTGAGAAAGCAGCAACCGGGCGGACGACGCCTCTCCTAAAGCCCAACTCTCCCACCCACTGCCTGCTCTGTGTGTCACGCAGCAGCAGACCTGTTTCCGGGCCACCCACTTCCGCCAGCGCGATCCAACGACCGTCCGGTGACAAGGCGATGTTGTCCCAGACCTGGCGAACGCCCCCGCCCCCCATCCCCGGCGGCGTGTTGAGGTGTGTGCGTGCGTCGCTCCTCAAATCGAGCCCGATGAGTGAGCGCGTGACATCGCCCGACTTGATGACAGCAGTCTGCCCCCCTTGCAGCAGGACCGGAGCCGCCCCGGTGGCGATCAGTTCCTGGCCGATGCCCGAGCCCGCTTTGAACGTGTGGGTCGATGTCTGCTCGATGGCTTGTCCGAGTGCATACGCCCTGATGACCGCCTCTTTGGTTTCGTACATCTCCGTAAATCCCGAGCACGTGACGAGCACGCTGGCGTCGTAGACGTTGTCCACAATACCCGTCCACGCCTCGCGCTTGGCAACCGCCGGCTCGCTGATCAGCTCGGTCACTTGCCCCGTTCGGATATCAACCGAGAGCACCAGATGCGTATCCGCCCGTCGACCAATGACCAGCAGCCGCTGGCCCTCGTCCATGAACCCGGCCAGCGACCGGGCCTCCGACACCATGCCCGGCCCGGTGTCCATCGGGAGCGTGGCGACCCGGCGCACACGCCCGGTGTTCACATCGACCGCCTCCACATACGACTCCTGTTGCACGACCGGCGGCTGGAAGATCGTTCGATAGAACGTCCGGCCGTCCTCGGACAGCAACATCGGTTCGTATGTACTCGACTTGAGCAGTCGGTCGCGCCCCACCTCGCCCGTCTCAAAGTCGATATCAACGATGCGGTCAACACTTCTGACTTTGCTGGTGAGCCAGTTGATGTTCTCTTGCTTGGCCCAATGCGCCAGATCCCGGCTCGGCCAGACCATGTTCGATGAGCCCGAGCCCCAGCCGCCGAACTTGGCAGCCAGTCCCAAGCCAAACAGGGCGATGACCAACCCCAGGACCGTAATCGGTCGCACGAGTCGCCGGATCTGCGTTCGTCCGCGCCGGACGCGCACAACGCCGAGCGATCTGCCGCACTCGGCGCAAACCGCGCCCGCATGGGGTATGCCGTCGTCGTCGACCTGATTCGTAACCTCGTATCGGCACCGCCTGCACAGCCATGCGCCGGCTCGCTCGGGATCGGAGCGCACACGGATCACCCACCAACCGACGACGAGCAGCGTCAGAAACAAAAGCGTGCCCCCGATCGCGGGCCAATACGCGAGCAGGATCGGCCAGACGTCGATCACCTCGGCCGCCGTCTGCACGTAAACCGTCCTGCCGTTGGGCGAGAACATCGCCGACTCGATCCGGGGCGAACCGGCAAACTCCAACTCGTGCAGACTCTGAAGCTGCTGAAAGGTGTCCACTGGCTGCATGTCGGTCCCTCCGATGCGCAGGGCCCCAGCATACCGCTCCGTGGGATCGGGCCAACCTTCTGGCTGACGGTCCATTCATCCCGCCGGTGCATATCAACGCTCCTCCGATCGGCTGGTGCGCCAGACCACCCCTAGGATCCGGGTGTGTCGTGGCCGATGACCCGGCCCCACCCTCAGACTCGCCCGCGAGTCGTATTCGTGAGAACTCCCAGATGTCTGCCGCCCCGAGAGTCCGACGTGTCGTGGTGAAGGTCGGCAGCGCCGTCGTCGCACCGGGCGGCCTGCTCGATGCCGATGCGATCGCACGGATCGCGGCCGAACTGACGGCTCTCAGAAAGACCGGCGTGGAGGTGGTGCTGGTGTCGTCCGGCGCTGTCGCGCTCGGGTTCCGGACGCTCGGGCTCCCGGCGATGCCCGGTGTGATCCGCCAGAAACAGGCAGCCGCGGCTATCGGACAGCCCATGCTCATGCGCACATACGCGGAACAACTCGCCGCGAGCGAGATCCCCGTCGCGCAGGTCCTGCTCACCTCCGACGACTTCGGGCATCGCGAACGCTTCCTCAACGCCCGCCACACGCTCGAGACCCTGCTCGCATCGGGCGTCCTCCCGATTGTCAACGAGAACGACTCGGTCGTGTTCGATGAGATCAAGCTCGGCGACAACGACCGCCTGAGCGCGTTGGTGGCCTCCTCGATCGACGCGGATCTCCTGCTTCTACTCAGTGTCGCGCCGGGGCTCATGGACTTGGCATCGGGTCGTGTTCTTGAAGCCGTCGATCGCATCGAGGATGCCCGCGCGCTCGTCGATACGGCGCAATCGTCGGGCGTCGGCACGGGCGGGATGGGCACGAAACTCGACGCCGCCTCGATCGTGACAAGCCGAGGCATCCCCGCGCATCTGGCCCGGGGCCCCACCGACGACATCCCCGACCCCATCGCCCGCGTGCTCCGGGGCGACACGATCGGGACGCGGTTCCCCGCTGACGGGGCGTCGCGCCGAACATCGCGTAAGGACTGGATCGCTAACGCCACGCGCACACAGGGCGTCATCGTTGTTGACGACGGGGCGGCCATCGCCCTCCGCCAGCGGGGCGCGAGCCTCCTGCCGGGTGGGATCGTGCGTGTCGAGGGGCGCTTCGAAGCGGGCTCGGCGGTCGAGATTCAGAACACGCAAGGCGCATGCTTTGCTCGGGGCCTGACGTCCTATGGCAGCGCCGAGATCCAGCGCATAAAGGGGCTCAGAAGCGACGCCATCGAGGAAACGCTCGGATACGCCTACGCCGAGGAAGTCATCCACCGCGACGACCTGCATGTGAAGGAGGATTCGTGATGAGCAGCACGATCCATGAGATCGCCCTGGCGGCGCGACAGGCTTCGAGCGCCGTGGCCGACCTGCCGGGCGATGTGCGTAACGATGTGCTTGTCAATCTTGCGGGCCGACTCGAACGTCAGCGAGCCCGGATTCTCGACGCCAACTCCGTGGACATGGAGAACGCGAGATCCGTTGGCCTCGACACCCCCAAGCTCCGTCGGCTCGAACTCACCGAGTCCGGCCTGACCCAGCTCGCCGAGGGCCTCCGCCAGATCGCAGCGCTTCCCGACCCGGTCGGTGAGGTGACGCGCTCGTACGCCGTGCCCAGCGGGCTCAATGTCGAGCGTGTGCGCACGCCGCTGGGTGTTATCGCGATGATCTACGAGGCCCGCCCGGGCGTCACGATCGACGCGTTTGCGCTCTGTTTCAAGTCGGGCAACGCCTGCCTGCTCAAGGGCGGCAAGGAGGCATTGCACTCGAACGAAGTCCTCGCCGAGATCACCCGCGAGGCGCTCGAAGCGCACGGCGCACCCGCTCACGCGATTCAGGTGATCACGACTTCCAGCCGGGACGATCTGAGGGAGCTGCTCACGTACTCGGATGAGATCGACCTCGTCATCCCCCGCGGCGGGGAATCGCTCATCCGCTTCGTGCACGAGCACTCGCGCATCCCGACCATCCAGCATTTCAAGGGCGTCTGCCATGTCTACGTCGACAAGGACGCAGACCTCGACAAGGCACTCGAGATCGTTGTCACGGGCAAGACCAGTGCGCCCGCGACATGCAACACCACCGAGTGCGTGCTCGTGCACGAAGAGATCGCCGGGCGGTTCGTTCCAATGCTCGCCGATCGCTGCAAGAGCGAGGGCGTCGAGATCCGCGTCGATGATCGGTTCGCTCAGGCTGCCGGGTCGCAGGCTGAACTGACGCGCGCCGCGGACAGCGACTGGGGCTGCGAGTTCCTCGATCTGATCCTGGCGGCGAAGGTGGTCGATGGCATCGACGACGCAATCGCGCACATCGCCCGACATACTTCTGATCACACCGAGGCGATCGTGACGGAGAACACCACGACCGCCGGGGACTTCTGCAAACGCGTGCGCTCGTCGTGCGTGCTCGTCAACGCCTCGACCCGCTTCAACGACGGCTTCCAGCTCGGGCTCGGTGCGGAACTGGGCATCTCGACGTCGCGCCTTCACGCCTACGGCCCGATGGGGCTCGAGGGGCTCACCATCGAACGCTTCGTCGTGCGGGGGAACGGTCAGACGCGGTAACCGAGGCCTTACTCGCCCGCCGGCCGCCCGCCCTTGCGCGGATCGCTCGCCGCTTCGAGCTTCCCGTCACTTCGGCGCCGCACCATCTGCACGACCGCCGAGCTTCTCAGCGGTTGCACGTCATGCCCGCGCGCACGCAGCTCATCGGTGATCGACTGCGCTTTGTCGCCCTCGCTCTGATCGAAGCCGCTCTCGAGAAAGAGCGCGGGCGGGATCCACTGATGATGCATCCGCCGAGCGCCAACGGCATGCCCCGCGTCCATCTCTCGCACAATGACATTCAGGATCGCCTGAGCCGTGGCCGTGATGATGCGCGGCCCGCCCGATGCTCCTGCGACGATCTCCGGTTCGCTTTCGTGCAGCACGATGGTCGGGCTCATGCTACTGAGCGGCCGCTTGCCCGGGCTGGGCAGATTGGTCTCCGACTGCTGGAGCCCGTACGCGTTGGGCTGCCCCCGGCGCGTGGTGAAGTCGTCCATCTCGTTGTTCATGCAGAACCCGAGCCCCGGCACTGCTAGCAGCGATCCGAAACCCGTGTTGATCGTCTCCGTGCATGCGACCGCGCCGCCGTTTGCGTCGATGACACTGATGTGGCTTGTGCCGTCGTCGCCCTTGACCTGGTCGAACGAGCCGTAGTGCGAGGGCTCGTGCGTGCGTGCAGGATCGATCAGGGCCGACATGCGATCCATGCGGGCTTCACTGAGCAGCTCGTCGACAGGGACCGCTTCGAACCGCGCATCGGCAAGGTGCTGCGCGCGGTCCGCGAACGCGAACTGGAACGCCTCGGCCAGCCCGTGGGCGTACGCCACCCGATCGCCCGAGGTCCACGCCTCATCCAGTCCTTGACGATCGAGCAAACCGAAGGTCTGCCCGATCGCGACTCCCCCGCTGCTCGGCGGCGGCATCAGCAGCACACGGCGACCCGCAAAGCCCACAACGACCGGCTCCGTGTCCTCGACGTACGGGCTGGCCAAGTCCTCTTCTGTGAACCACTCGCCTTCAAACCCGGCGAGCTTAGCGTCCGCATTGACCGCTTCACGGATACGCGCCGCGACTTCGCCTGTATAGAAAGCCTCGGTCCCGTCTCGCGCGATCAACTCCAACAGATCGGCCTGGTCCGGATTGCGGATGACATCGCCCAGGACAACATGCCCCCGCTTGAGCAGCACATCCCACGTGAACGCGAATCGCTCCGCGTATGTCTCGTCTCGACCGATGCGTCTGGCGGCACCTCGAGCGGCAGAGAAATACGCCGCGTCCGCTATGAATCCATCTCTGGCAGCGCGGATAGCGGGTGCGAGCACGGCCTGGCGATCGAGCGTGCCGTAGCGATGGAGGGCATAGAGCAGCCCCGCGACGGTGCCCGGCACGCCGCTGGCCGTCCCGCCGTCGAGACTGGCTCGCGGGTTGTCGATCTCTTCGTACACCAGCGGCGTCGCACTGGTCGGTGCTGTTTCGCGGTAGCAGATTGCACGCTCCGTGCGCCGAGCCGGGTCGTCTTGGTCGGGGAGAGAGATGACCATGAACCCCCCGCCGCCGATGCCGCAGGAGAAAGGCCGGACCACGCTGAGTGTGAAGCTCGCCGCGACAGCCGCGTCGACCGCGTTGCCGCCCTTGGCGAGCATCTCCGCCCCGGCCGCCGACGCGAGCGGGTGATCCGCGGCGACGGCGTACCGCTCGTATGTGGACGCGGACGTATCCGCCGCAGCGACCTGAGCCCGGGCCTCGCCGAGCACGCAGCTGAGCGAACAGCTGAGCAAACAGAGAACCAGCACCATTCGTGTCATACGCCTACCGCTCCTTCAGCCCTGCATCTCCGGCAACCGGTGCGAGACTCACCTCAGCGTTCAGTATTCCCAGAAGAATCAGACGGCCCGGGCCTCGATGATCATCGTCGAATTCAGAAGCAGCTCGGGCGAGAGCAGGTGACGGAACATCTCCTGATATGGAGGTGTCGCGGCCTCGCCGACCTCACCCTTGCTGGCGAGCCTGGCGTACTTCTTCTTCGCCCGTCGCTGGGACACCGCGGTCCCGAGCGCCACGAGCGGCGTGAGCGGCAGCATCGCCACGCTCGTCGGACTCCAGTTCGAGGACATGAGCTTCTCGATCTTGAAGCCGCAGTGATGCAGGCTGTAGCGGAGCTGGAAGTAGCTGATCAGGAACGCGTGCCCGTGATAGATCCGTGAGCCGTCGTCCGATCGCCCCCAGACCGAAGTGTACTCGTCGATATAGCTTTTGAACGCGCGCTGACCAGCCAGGGCGTACGCGGCCCTTGCGCGGAGTGAAAGGAGATTGGGCGTCGTGATAATCAGTGATCCGCCCGGCGCCAGGAGTCTGCGGAACTCGTCGAGCGTCTTGTGTCGATCCACGACGTGCTCGATCCCCTCGACACACGCGATGACATCGAACGAACCGTCGTCGAAACTCAGCCGGGTCTCCATATCGCCAGCGACCGGGGTCAACTCCGAATCACGCTGCGGGTCGACCGAGGCATCCCCGAACAACCGCGTCCGGAGCCAGCTCGGCAAGGTGGCGCGGGTTTCTTCCTCGAACACCGAAGCCGCCCCCCGGCCGATCCGGGTGCGCTCGCCCTTCTCGAGATACTCCGGGAACAGATCCACCGGTGTCACATCGAACCCGGCAGCGGCCAGCGGCGAGCTGAGCACCCCCTCGCCCGCGGGCAGATCCAGCACCCGCAGCCCCGAACGCTTCTTCGGGTCGATCCCGCTGAAATACGAGAGCACAAACGGGTAGAGCGAGCGAGTCCCCAGACTCATCCGAACCCGATCGAGCGTCCTTGCACGTTCTGATTGAATCACGCAGCCCCCCTGTGCCTGATGAGGTCTCGAAACTCACAGGCCGGGCAGTCTACATATGAAAAACGCCACGCGGAGCGGGGCGTCGTGAAGAAACTCCCCCGGCTGGACTCGAACCAGCAACCTAGCGGTTAACAGCCGCTCGCTCTACCAATTGAGCTACAGGGGA
>MDTD01122742.1_pt1 | contig 11375 bp, 6 predicted proteins | sample 811221 | NCBI WGS metagenome assembly MDTD01 (sample SAMN05326646, study PRJNA326480) | marine metagenome | isolation source: seawater | place: Pacific Ocean: South West | collected 2011
AAGATTTACAAAATCTTATAGATTTAGCATCCGGTATTTTTTATCAAAATTTTAACGATGGTAAAATTATACATTTTTTGAATTCAGGTTTTTATTTAGATAAAAAAAATTATATTGAAAATCCTATAGGTTTAAGATCTAAAACATTGGATGTAAATTTTAGTTTTTTAGGTTTGGAAAATAATATTATTGCCAATTTTGATAAAGTTTTTAAAAAAGCAGGACTCAAAGTTAAAAAGTATTTTTATTCTCCATTTGCTAGCAGTATATTGTCCTCCGACCAACAAGTCTTAGAAAAAGGATTTATAAATTTAGATTTTGGTTTTGACAAAACATCAATTACACTTTTTGAAAATTCTAAACTGATTTTTTCTAAATCTTTTCCAATTGGATCATTTCATATTAATAATGATCTAATGAAAGCCATAGATCTGGATAAAAATTTATCTGAGCGAGTAAAGTGTAATTTTGATAAAATACTTAATGACCAAGTAGATAATTTAATAAAATCTGAATTAGAAAAAAAAAAAATATCTTTAAACATTATTAAAAAAATTGTCGAAGCAAGAATTGACGAAATCTTAGAGTATATTTATAGGCACATTAATTTCTGTAGGGCATTAAAAAAGTCTGCTAGAAAAATTATAATAACCGGAGGTGGAGCAGATCTTAATGTTTTTCATAAAAAAATTGCAGAAAAGTTAAAAACATCTGTTGATTTTGCTAAACAGTCCTTTCCGATTCAAAACACTGAATTTAATGTTTTTTCAGATTATATGGTCTGTCTTGGTATAGCGAAATTAATTTTTTTCCCAAATAAAGACGAAATAAAAAGTTTCACTTTAGAAAAAAAAGGTTTTTTCAATAGGTTTTATTCTCTTTTCCTAAAATAAAAAATAATGAAATATTTATTGAGTAGATAAAAAATAAATATTTGAGATTTATAATAGGTGTATAAAAATCAATATACTTTATCAAAAAACATTGAATTTGAGGGAATTGGATTACATTCTGGAGAAAAAGTTAAAATTGTATTAACCCCAGCCAATGTGGACACTGGCATTCATTTTAAAATTAATAATTGTTTAATTCTTGCATCATGGAAGAATGCTGTAGTTAGCCAGCTATGCACCAGAGTAAAATTTAAAGAAATTGCAATTTCAACTATTGAGCATCTTATGGCTGCAATTAGCGGCCTTGGAATTACAAACCTTATAATTAAAATTAACTCGAATGAAGTGCCTATTTTGGATGGTAGCTCCAAAGATTTTGTAAACCAAATTAAAAATACAGGAATTGTAGATCAAAAAAAAAAAAGGAAAGTGATTAAAATTTTAAAAAAAGTAGAGTTTAAAGAAAAAGAAAAGTTTATTTGTATTACTCCATCTAAAGATAATAATTTGAATATAGATTATACAATTGATTACAAAGATCAGCTTATAAAAAAACAAAATTTAAAATATACACATAATGAAGCTAATTTTTTAAAAATTTATATGTCCAGGACCTTTTGTTTACATAATGATCTTGAAAGAATATTTTCAATGGGTTTAGCTAAAGGTGGATCTTTAGATAATGCAATAGTTGTTTCTGGTAACAAGATACTTAATCAAGGTGGTCTAAGATACCCTGATGAATTTGTAAGACATAAAATTTTAGACTGTATTGGAGATTTATATCTAGCTGAATATCACATTTGGGGTAATTTAGTTTCTTACCAAGGTGGCCATGAATTAAATTTAAGGTTATTAACAGAAATTTTTAATGACAACAAAAATTATAAAATAGTAGATCAAAGTACATGACAATTTGATTTTTGAACGTTAAGGATAATAAATTTGTATGATGTATAAAAGCAAACACTTTATAATAGCCTTTGTGTTTTTTATAACGCTGAGTTGCACAAGTGATAAGGATAAAAATTTAATCACTAAACCTGAGAAAGTTCCTGAGCTAAATGTTTTATATAATAATGGCTTAAATTATTACAAAGAAGGAAAATATAAGAATGCACTTAAATTATTTAAAAAAGTAGAGACAAGATATTCATTTTCTGATTTAGCACCACGTGCGACTTTAATGATAACTTATATTTATTATCAAAATGCTGACTATTTCAATACTCTTAAATTTGCTAGAAAATTTCAAACTTTATATCCAAAAAATCAAAATATTGCTTATATAAATTTCTTAATTGCTATGACATTTTATGAACAAGTTCAGATTGTAGCTAGAGATCAAACTTATACTAAAGCTGCTTTAAAGGAATTTAAAGGTATAATAAAAAAATATCCTAATTCAAAATATGCAAAAGAGTCTAAATTAAAAATTGATTTGGTTAAAGAACAGTTAGCTGGAAAGCATATGTATCTAGCAAGATTTTATATGGAAAAATCGAAATGGATATCAGCTATAAAAAGATTAAATATCATATTAGAAGAATATCCAGAAACAATTTATACCATTGAGACTTTGCATAGGCTTGTTGAAATATATTATAAATTAGGAAATATCCCGCTCGCAAAAAAATACGCTGCTACCCTGGGTCACAATTTTAATGATAGTGATTGGTATAAAAAAACCTATAAAGTTGTTGTAGATCAAAATTATAAAACCGATACAGAAAAAACTAAAATCAAGTTGAGAAATAAAATTAAAAGTATTTTCAAACTTTCTAAATGATTAAGAATTTAAAAGAATATAAAGAGAAGAAAAAAATATTACTAGATTTAAATAAGAATTATTATGATTTGAACTCTCCTAAAGTTGATGATGCTACATATGACATTATTAAGAAAGATTTAATAAGTTTTGAAGAAAAAAATGCTGACATTATCGGTGATGATAAATTAAAGAATTTAGTAGGTTTTAAACCATCAGAAAAATTTTCAAAAGTAAAACATGAAGAAAAAATGCTTTCTTTAGATAATGCATTCAATAAAGAGGATATTTTAGATTTTTACAAAAAGTTAAATAATTTTTTAAATTTTAGTTCGACTACCAGAATTCAATTATTAGCTGAACCGAAGATTGATGGTATTTCCGCTAGTTTGAAATATATTAACGGGTTATACGTTCAGGGTATTTCTCGAGGTGACGGAGAGTATGGAGAGGAGATTACTGAAAATTTAGCAACTATCAAGGATATTCCAAAAAAGTTAAAAAATTGTCCTGATGGTGAATTAGTAGTTCGAGGAGAAGTATACATAGCAAAATCTGATTTTAAATATTTATCAAATAAATTTGCAAATCCTAGAAATGCAGCATCAGGGTCTTTGAGGCAAAAAGACTCGAGGAATACCTCTAAAATTCCACTTAAATTTTTTGCTTATGGAACAATTTTCAAAAATCACAATATTGTAGAGAGTCAATCAGACTTTATAAAAAAATTGAAAAAATTTGGTTTTAAAACAAATCCTCTTAGTAAAATTCTAAAAGATGAAAAAGAATTAGATTTAAATTATAAAAATATTGAGTCTAAACGAGCTATTTTAGATTATGATATTGATGGAATAGTTTACAAAGTAAATATTTTTAAGTTACAGCAAAGATTAGGCAATTTGACGAATGCCCCAAGGTGGGCAATCGCTCATAAGTTTTCTGCTGAAAAAGGAATATCTAGAATTAAAAAAATTGAAATTCAGGTTGGAAGAACTGGAGCATTAACGCCGGTAGCTAAAATTGACCCTATTAATATTGGAGGAGTTTTGGTTTCAAATGCAACATTGCATAATGAGGATGAGATTATTAGAAAGGACATTAGAGTTTCGGATACAGTATTAGTGCAAAGAGCTGGTGACGTTATTCCCCAAGTGGTTGAGGTAGATTTTAGTAAGAGATTAAAAAATAGTAAAAAATTTATTTTTCCGGTCAAATGTCCATCCTGTGGATCAAGGACTGAAAAGGAGTATAACAAGATTACAAAAAAATACGATGCTGTTCGTCGATGTATAAATGATGGCTATGATTGCGAGAAAATTGCAATAGAAAAAATTAAACATTTTATATCTAAAGATGCGATGAACATTGAAGGTTTTGGTAAAAAGGTTGTTGAAAATTTCTGGGAATTAAATTTCATTAAATTGCCTCAGGATATTTATAATCTTAACTTTAATAAAATATCTAAACTTGATGGATGGGGAGAATTATCTTCAAAAAATTTGAGAGCTTCAATTGAAAAAACGAAAAAAGTTAGTCTGGATAGATTTATATTCTCTTTAGGAATTAGGCATATTGGACAAGAAAATGCTAAAATCTTAGCAAAATATTTTAAATCAATCGAAAACTTTAAAAAACTTACTAAGGATGCAACTAAAATTTATTTGGATATAATTCAGCTAGATGGTATCGGAGAGACTCAATTAACATCTTTAAAAAAATTTTTTGATAATAAAACCAATAAACAAGTATTTACATCTTTAATTTCTAATTTGAATATTTCCAAATTTACTTTTTCTGAAAAAGGAAAATTTAATAATCAAACTTTTATGTTTACAGGCGGTATGTCTAAAATGAGTAGATCTGAAGCAAAAAAAATTGTTGAGAATGAGGGCGGAAAGGTATTGGGTTCGGTGTCTAAAAAATTAAATTTCTTAGTTTCTGGAGATACAAAGCCTACCATCAAAAAAGTTAATCAGGCAAAGGATCTTGGTATTAAAATAATAAAAGAGAGCAATTGGTACAAATTAATTAATTTTTAGACAACATTTCTTTAAAAAATTTTTTTCAGCATCATTTAAAAATTTGTGTATTTTTTCATAAATTTCCTCGTGATAATTATTAATCCAATTCCTTTCTATTTTTGTTAACATCGAGTTTATTATCATTGAACTTTCAAAAGGAACTAATGTTAAATTTTCAAACATTTTATAGTTGTTTAAATAAATCAAATTTTCTAATCTAACTCCAAAAGCACCTTTTTTATAAAAGCCTGGTTCATTAGAGGTAACATGACCACAGTAAATTTTATCTTTACTAAACTTAGAAATTGATGGTGGAGTTTCATGAACATTTGATAAATACCCAACGCCATGACCAGTTCCATGATTGTAATTAAGTCCAACTTTAGTGAGTTTGATTCTAGCAACATCATCTAAAATTTTACCTGTCGTCTTTTTTTTAATTTTGAATATTGATAGTCTGATATGACTCTTTAAAATAAATGTATAAATCTTCCTACGATAAAATGATTGTTTACCAAGTGAAATTGTCCTAGTCATATCTGTTGTACCAAAAAAATATTGTGATCCTGAATCAAATAGAAGTAGGTGATTTTTTTTTAAATAAGTTTTTTTATGATCCTTTGCATTATAATGAATAATAGATGCATTTTTTTCTGTAGCGGAAATTGTTTCAAAGCTGGGACCTAAATAATATTTATTTTTTTTTTTAAAAAACTCAATTTTTGTTTGACAATCTTTTTCACAAACATTTTTAAATTTATTGTTTTTAAGCCAAAATAAAAATTTAATATAAGCAATACCGTCAAATATATGAGCTATTTTTAAATTAGTAATTTCTGTTTTATTTTTAATAGACTTAAATTTATCTATTGGATCGTTGATAAAATTCATTTTAATTTTTTTATTTGAAATTAAATTAAAAAAATAAAATGAAATATATTTTTTATCTAAATATATTTTTTTACATTTCTGTAGATAGGTCTCAAGTTCACTATCTCTTTTGAAAATAATATTTTTTATTTTAAAATTTATTTTTGTTTTACTAAAAATGATTAGCCTATTATTTTTAAATAGTGCATGACAATTAAAAATTTTACTAAAACTTTTAGATCTTGATCTAATATTACTAAGCCAACCTATATTTTCTGGAGATGAAATAAAAAAACCTTCATTTTTTTTAAGGTTGAGTTGGTTTTTTAATTTCTTAATTTTATCACAAGGTTCACATCCAGAAAAATTTTTTTTTAGGTAAAAAATTTTTTCTTTTATATCATTATTTTTCAATGAGTTAAAAAATATAACATTTCTTAATTTAAAAGATTTAATAAAATCTAATGATAAAGTTTTTGGATCGATTAAAACATATTTCTCTTTACCTACTATTCTTAAAAGGTCTACTTTCATTTTTGAAATATCTTTTATTATAAATTTTTTAGTTTGAATTTTTGCTTGTTGATGATATCTGCCGTCAACGTACAAATATTGTTTATTTTGTAAGATTATTGCATATCCTAATGACCCAGAAAACTTTGTGATTTTACGTAAAAAATTTTCTTTAGGCTCTGTCATTTCATTTAAGAATTGATTATTTTTTGAGATTAAACAGGCATATATATTTTTTTTTTTAATATAGTTTTTAATGTTATTGAGATTATTCATTAATTGCTTTTATCACAAACTTATCTATTACCTTTTTTTCGCCTTGATCTTTAAAATTAATTAATAATTTATTACCGTCTATGTGTATAATTTTACCTTTGCCAAAACCTTCATGTTTCACTGTTTCCCCTACACTGAAATTGGTATTATTTTCTGATAGACTCAGCGTTTTAACATTTGCTTCTATATGAACATTTGCATTGATATTTTCTTTTAACCTTTTCCAGCCTGGGCTATTTTTTTTACTTTCAATATCCAGGTCTTGATCAAATATAAAGTCATCATCTCTATTTTCATCAATTGAAATTTCAGTAAATTTGGTATCAATTTCATCTATGAAACGAGATTGTAAAGATGAATAAAAATCATAATTATCATTTTGTCGGCCATAAAATTTTCTTTGATTTGCAAATGATAAATACAACTCTTTTTTTGCTCTAGTAATTGCAACGTATGCCAGTCTTCTTTCCTCCTCTATCCCTTCAGTGCCCTTTTCGTCTATAGACTTTTGATGAGGGAACAAACCCTCTTCCCAACCAGGTAAGAAAACAGCATCAAACTCAAGTCCTTTGGAAGAATGTATTGTCATTATATTTATTTTTTCACCATCCCATTTTTCATCAATTGCAGTTTGTAAGGAAATATTTTCTAAAAATTCATTTAGAGACGAATAACCTTTCATCGAAGCTTTCAATTCTTTTAGGTTTTCTAACTTCGCGTCGGCTTCAGGTGTTTTTTCATTTTTTAACATTGATGAATATCCAGACTCATCAAGAATTGTCTCTATTAAGTTGATGTGATCAACATTTTCTGATTTTTTTTTCCAGGAGATAATATTTATTAAAAATTCTTTAAGACTCTGAATGGTTTTAGGTTTCAATATATTTTCTTTTAAAATTTCTTGTGAGGCGTCAAGCAAACTTAACTCTTTTTCTCTAGCAAACTCGTAAATTTTTTTAATAGAGCTGCCACCAATTGATCTTTTAGGTGTATTTACAATTCTCTCAAAAGATAAATCGTCATTTGACTGATTTATTAATTTTAAATATGCTAAGGCATCTTTTATTTCAGATCTTTCGTAAAATTTTAATCCTCCAATAATTCTATAAGGCAAACCAATCTTTATAAATCTTTCCTCAAATTCTCTTGTTTGAAACGCGGCACGTACTAATATTGAAACTGAATTTAATTTAAATTTACGTGAAAGATTTTGTTCTATAATATCTGAAACACCGTTTGCTTCACTGAGACCATCAAAGTAGGATTTAATTTTTACCTTATCTCCTTCGCCCAAATCAGACCATATTTTTTTATTCAATCTACTTTCGTTATTTGATATAAGAGAAGTTGCACTATTTAATATATTTTCAGTAGAGCGATAATTTTGTTCAAGTTTAATAGTTTTTGTATTTTTAAAATTTTCTTTAAACTCTAAAATATTTTTTACCTCGGCTCCACGCCAACTATAAATAGACTGATCATCATCGCCGACCACACAAATATTATTTTTCTCATTGGTTAAAAGTTTTAACCAAAGATTTTGAATATAATTTGTGTCCTGAAATTCATCAACAAGAATATATTTAAAGTTTTTCTGGTAAATATTTTTAATATCTTCAAATTTTTTTAAAATTGTAACTACGTGTAAAATTAGGTCTCCAAAATCTACACAATTCATAATTTGCAATCTTTTTTGATAATTTTTGTATACATGCAACGCATTCATCAAATGAAATTCTTTATTTTTTAATATTATCTCTTTTGGTAACAGGGCTTTATTTTTCCATTGATCAATGTAGTATGCAATTTGTTTTGGTGGATTTTTTTTAATATCTATATTTTCTGCTTCAAGAATATTTTTTATAAGCTTGATTTGATCTAGTGTATCTATGATAGTAAAATTTGACTTTAAATCAACTGCTTCAGCATTCCTCCTTAACATTTTATTACAAATTGAATGAAAAGTACCCAACCATGGAAATGCTACTGATTTAGAGTTTACTAGATTGACCACTCTTTCTCTCATTTCGCTAGCAGCTTTATTTGTAAATGTTACACATAGTATCTGCTGACCAAAACATTTTTTTTCTTGGATCAAATGTGCAATTCTAGTCGTTAAAACTTTTGTTTTACCTGACCCGGCCCCAGCCAATATTTGCAAAGGCCCCTCAGTATTAGTCACTGCCAATTTTTGTTGATTATTCAGTGAATTTAAATAACTACTCATGTTGTGAAACAATTAGCATAGCAAAAATAAATGGAAAAAAAAAAAATAAAAGGCCTGTTAATATCAACTCTAATAATAACATTTTCAATAATTTCTTACATTTGTGCTCCATTTTTTATTAATTTTGATGATATTAAAAAAAAAAAATTTGAAAGTTTGTTTTCAGAGTCGACCAAATATGAGGTTAGCATAAAGGGTGATATTAAATATAAATTAACACCTTTACCGAATTTAGAAATTTCTGATATTCACATTTCCAAAGGAGATGAAAATAGTATTCTTAACAAAATAGTTCTCAAAGTATCAATTATAGACTTACTTAAAAAAAAATATTCTTACAAAAAAAAGATTATACTCAACGGTGGGGAATTGATCATAGATTTAAATAGTTTAAGCGATCTTTATTTGATAAAAAAATTTAAAAATCAAGAAATTATTTTTAAAAATTTAAGTTTAAAATTTTTTAGTGATAATAATTCATTTAATTTAGCCCAAGTGAATGGTAAAATTTCATATTATGATAGCAAAATAAAAACAATTGTTTCGCAAGCATTTCTTGGCGAAGTTCCATTTGAGATTTCTTTTAAAAATAGTCAATTTAGTTTGTCATCAAAAACAATTGGACTAAATTTCAGTTTGCAAAATTTTTTTAATAAAGAAAAAAATTTGATATTTACATTTAATAATCAATCGATTTTTCCAGGAATTAACGAAATTTATGCGTCTTGCAAATTAATAAATGAAGAACAGAAGTTTATTATTAAATCAGATAAATTTAAAACTAATTTATTTGAAGGAAATATAATTATTGAAAAGAGTAATGAGACAAGTAATGAAATAGTAATAAAAAGTTTATTTGATAAAGCAAACTTTAAAAAAATACATACAAAGGAATTAAAATTTTTTTTAGAAAATAATTTAAATAAATTATCGAATATATTAGACGCTAAAATAATTTTGATTTTTAAAAAAATAAAAACTAAAAAAAAACTATTTGATAGTGCCAAATTTCAAATTTTTTTTCAAAACGGTGACGTGATTTTTGAAGATATTACTTTTTTATCTGATAAAGCAAAAATCAAACTTAAAGGGAGAAATATAAAATATCAAAAAGATAATTTACTATTTTATGATATTTTTTTTGAAACAAAAAATATTAAAGAGATTTGTGATAGTATATGTGAAAATAAATCTTTCAATAATAAAATTGTCAATAATGAAATGAAAGTCTATTCAAAAGGTATTTTAAATATAAATAAAGCAAAATTAGTGGTTAAAGAAAATAATTTCGTAAAGCAATTTAATGATAACGAAATAAAAAAGTTAAGTGATAATTTAAATAAAAAAGTTATCTCTGGTAAATTAGAAAATTTATTAGATTTATCAAAATATTTTAATCTTTTATAAATTACTTTGGCTTTACCATTTTTTTTGGATTGACAAATTCTTTGTACTGTTTTTCTGTGATTAAACCAGTTTTCAAAGTTTCCTCTTTTAATGTAGTACCATTTTTGTGCGCTGTTTTAGCAATCTTACTTGCATTATCGTAGCCAATGATTGGTGATAGAGCGGTAACAAGCATTAAAGAATTATTTAGCAATTCATTAATTTTCTTTTTGTTTGCTTTAATACCCTTAACACAAAATTCTACAAAACAATTTACAGAGTCTGTAATTAAATCTATTGATTGAATAATATTATGAGCAATAAGAGGTTTAAAGACATTTAATTCAAAATGCCCATGTGTTCCGGCTATTGTTATTCCAGTATGATTTCCAATTACTTTAGTACAAACCATTGTTATCGCTTCACATTGAGTTGGGTTAACCTTACCTGGCATGATTGATGACCCTGGCTCATTTTCTGGCAACTCTAGTTCTGAATAGCCAGCTCTCGGACCAGACCCAAGAAACCTAATATCATTTGCAATTTTTGTGAGCGCTACTGCTGTGGTACTTAAGCTCGCTGAGAAATTTACAATTGGATCATGACTAGCCAGTGCTTCGAATTTATTTTTAGCAGTTTGAAATGGCAATTTAGTAATTTTTTTTATTTCAAGTGCTATTTTTTTATCCCAGCCTTTTTTAGAATTTATTCCTGTACCTACCGCTGTTCCACCTTGTGCTAAGAAATATACTTCATTTAATGCTTTTTTAATTCTTTCTATGGAATTTTTTACCTGAGTTTCGTAGCCTGAAAACTCCTGACCTAATGTTAACGGAGTAGCATCCTGTAGATGAGTTCTTCCAATTTTTACAATATCTCTAAATTGTTTTACTTTTTTACTTAAACTTTTTTCTAATTTCTTAAGAGCAGGTAACAACCTTTTGTTAGTATGAATTGCAACAGCTATATGCATTGCTGTAGGAAATGTATCATTAGTTGACTGGGACATGTTTACGTGATCATTTGGATGTACTGGTTTTTTAGAACCTAATTTACCACCAAGTATCTCAATAGCTCTATTGGATATGACCTCATTTACGTTCATATTCGTTTGAGTACCAGACCCAGTTTGCCAAACCTTCAAAGGGAAATGATCATCCAATTTTCCTGAAATAACTTCATCCGAAGCTTTTTGTATAGCTTTTGAAATCCTAGGATCTAAATCTTTAAATTTATAATTTACAATTGCTGCTGATTTTTTCACTATTCCAATTGCATGTATCAATTCCAATGGAACATTTACTTTCCCAATTTTAAAATTTTTTATAGATCTTTGAGTTTGAGCACCCCAATATTTATCATCTGGAACCTTGATTTTTCCAAAACTATCAAATTCATTTCTTGATGCCATAATATTTTGA
>MDTD01009951.1_pt1 | contig 11374 bp, 12 predicted proteins | sample 811221 | NCBI WGS metagenome assembly MDTD01 (sample SAMN05326646, study PRJNA326480) | marine metagenome | isolation source: seawater | place: Pacific Ocean: South West | collected 2011
CATATTCTCCATCTCTGCAACCAATGTCCACAGCATTCCGCCAACTCTTCACGTATGGTTTGCTGAGCACCCAACTCATCTTGCAGTGATGTTGTGGAAACTCCTTGACACCATCCGGTGAATGGAAGAAGTCACGTGCATACCACTCCTCTTGATATGGATATTCTTTAAATTTTGTTGGTTGTATGGGATATTTCATTGTGTATCGAACCTCCTACAGTTGTTTTATGGTTATCTTCCACCAGTTGGGATAGTATTTCTCGCAAAATTTGATCATGTCGATGCCTGCTGGTGTGATACGCCAATTCAGACCACTCTCACGCTCCATCTTTCTGCAGAACTGTTTGATTGTGTGGTCAAATTCCGCAAAATCATCGAAATGCACCATGTACTGATGGAAATCCTTCTTCATTGTGACCTCATCTGATTGTAATTGCGCCACAGCACGTATTGATACATCACACCTTCAATTTTTTTGCCCCTGTACAGTTGCACATCCAATGGTTGACTTCTCTGCAGTATGTCCTGTTCCCAACCACCCATGTTTATCCACTGTGGATAGGGTGCTGTCCATCCCGTCTTGGGTTTGTCAATGATTTCATTGGGCAAAATGCCTCGGTATGCCTTCTTGCTCATTATTTTTAAATTTTTATCAATCTTGTCTGTGCTGGGTATACTCATTGCGTAGTCTATGAACTGCTTGGTTGCCAATGGGAACCTGCCCTCCATGCCAAACGCCATGCCAAACCTATCATTGCGTTGGAAGAAGTCTGCGGAACAGTTTGCTGTGACATCCAACAACATGAAACTGTTCACCACATCCATTGGATTGTGCATTGTCTCTGGAAACACATCATGGATCAATATGCTTAACAATTCTTCTCTTGTTAGAGCACACTTGACCCTTGGAGGTTGTGACAGTCTGTCCATCCATCTGTTGACCAACTGTTTCCATGTAGGATTTTGCAGACCTATATGTTTGTATTTGCCATATCCTCCCAAAACTTCGTCACCCATGTCGCCCGCAATGGTCACAACCACACCTCTGGAGGACATATGTCTGTTGGTTTGACAGTACATGGGCAAACTCATGTTGTAGCAAGGTTCCTCAAGATGCAACACACTCTCCCTAAGATATTCTTTCCATGTGGTTGGTGTACAGGTCACTGTGTGATGTTCTATGCCCAATTGTTGTGCCAATTGCATACCACATCTGTGATCACTGTTGAAATCTTCTTTGTCCACCGGCAAAGGATGTACCCTGTTGCTGAATGCCTCCACATTGGGCATCAGTTGTGCAATCTCGTGTGTGATCATACTGCTGTCCAGACCACCACTCAAAAATATGCCCGTCTTACGCAGTCCCCTTATGGTCTTGCGGCAAGTTTCTTTTACCTCGTGTCTAAACTCCTCCGGATCAAAACGTCTTGTGTTTTGTGTCTTGGGTATTACCCTGTGTACCAGTTTTATCTGTTTTGTGGGTATATCATACTCCATGCATTCACCCGGCAACAACCTTACAATGCCTTTGTAGAATGTGTTGCGTGTAAAATTAACACCCAAGTGACTCCAACTGCTGTATGCTATTGGATCTATTGTGTGATGTGTGGGCACTTTGTACTTGACCGCTCTTATCTCACTTGCAAACACTATGCCTTCCTCGCACCTTGCATAGTACAAAGGTTTTATGCCCACATGGTCTCTGCTAAGGTATAACTTTTCCTTGCTGGTATCGTAGTACACAAAGGCGTGCATTGAATCAATCTTATGCACAAAGTCTATGCCGTATGTGTCCAATCCCCAAGCAAGTAATTCTGTATCGCAGGTTGTCTTTGGATTAAATTTTGTTTCTTGTTTAACAAGATCATCATAATTGAATATTTCACCATTGTAAACCAAGATGTTGTTGCGTGGTGTTTTGTAGGGTTGATTGCCGTCCTTGGGTGCCGAAGTTATCGCCAACAAACAATGTCCTAAACTTACACTTGCACCAATGTATTTGCCAGCACCATCCGGTCCACGATGTCTTATCTTGGACAATGCTGTATCAATATATGTTTCATCTCTACTTGAGATGCCAACCACTCCGCACATCGCGTATCTCCCTTTGTAGTCTCCAAACTTCTCTGTGCCAAGACAGACTGTTTAGTTCTCTAAATTTACATTCATCTTTACCAACTGTAAAACTATTTACAGCAGGATCTATAACAAACAATTCATTCTTGCCACCAAACGCACTGTATAATTGCACAGCAACAATGGTCATTGCTTCTTGCAATGTGCAAAAATGGAATTCACTTGCCAATTGTGTTTTTAGTTCTATGGTACTATAACTCTTAAGAAAAAGTGTTTGTGCATCTTCGTACTTTGCTATTTCTACTCTTGTTAAATCGTGATGTGCAATTATTTTCATTAGTACCTATTTGATTTGGGCCATGAACGTTCCCACATAACTTTTAAATTACGATACAATAACTTTTCACTTGGCACTATTGTTGTGTTTGTGGGGGACCACGGCAAGTTAGGATCAATCCTTACCATCCTATATGTGCCCGGGCGTCTTCCTATCTTGTCCATATGACCACTTTCTTTCCATTTGTTGTAAAATGTATGCACAGTAAAGTCCCATGCTTCATTCCTAAATTTACAAAAATTTTTTTTTACATTATATCTTGATACCCAACGTGTGGGTATGTCTAAATATTTTCTTCTCCAATGTGGTTTCATTTTTCTACGTAGTAAGGTTTGACCAATGTATTTTGTTTGTAATCTCTATCAACTATTTCTGTTTTGTGTCTTACGTTGGATAAAATTACATTCATCCATGCAAAGAAATCCGCTTCGTTTGGAGTCGTTGGATCTTTGCCATTAATAAAATCTGTCCATGTTGTGATGCAAGGACCACCACAGTGATCGCCTGTTGACACAACTGGCACGCCAGAACATAGTGCTTCTATTGTGCTGGCACTGTGTTGGTTTACAATAAGACCAGGTTTTTTATTTTGCAGTTGTTGATACAATCTTGCATCTGCTGATTGTGTACGCATTTTTCTACTGGACTTGTGTCTTACTACTTTTACTTCAAATCCTTTTTTGTTTAATGTTTCTTTTACTCTGTTTGTCCATGCACCTATAGTTTCACCATAATAATACAAATGACAGTTGGGAGAACTTGTTATTATTAAGGCAGTTTTGTTTCTAACTTGTATTGGTTGGAATGCAGTTGGGTCCAATTCACGCACAAGGTCCTGCCATGTTGGCACACAGGCATTCAATTGTTTTAACATCCAATTGATACGTTCTGTGCCGTCTTCGTATTCACTTGCCTTTGTCAGTATGCTGTTCTTTACCCAACGTATCCAAACTTTTTGTGCCTTTACATTTACACTGCTTGGATATAACAAATGACACAATTCAGGATTGTCCCAGAAGTGCCAATTGCCGTGCGGCATTTTCCATGGGTCTCTCCATGTATGATCAAAATTGTTTCCAAATTTAACCATGTGTTTTGTACCATCTGTGTGTGTTGGTTCGGGACACCATTTGTACGTTCCATCAAAACGTTCATCTCGGATCCGGGGGTCATCACCTTCCTGTATATACCACCCCCAATTGGAAAGGAACTTTTTAGGTTTTCCCATTAGACTGGTTGTCCTTCAAACTCTAATATAGAGTGTTGAAACTTTAAGACATCGAATTTAGAATTTGCTAGATGCAAACACATGGAACTAAATTCAAGATCTTCAATTTGTTTTTTGCTTATTCTACATTGACCATTATATTTTTGTATATTGAAATACAAATTAGTTTGCAATCCTAAACAAAATGTAAGAATACTGTTTGGTCCATTTGCGCCTTTGTGTAAATGCTTTGGCAGTCTTTTAATCAGGTCCGTCCATACAGGATTTTTAGATTGACCTAGATCACTAAAAAATCTTGTTGCGTCAAAAAGATAGTTTAGTATGTACGTAAGGTCTTCGTCCCTAATTTGGCACAAAGGATTGTTTTTATCAGTGCCTACATTGGATTCAATGTACTTGATCAGTTTGTTTGCTGTTTGTGTCATATATCTCCTTTATATATGTATTTTAGCAAAAATACCTTTTTTAGTCAAGTGTTTTGATTCCAAACGTAAATAATTGCATGACTTCGGATCATGCACATCTGGTAGGCAACGGCAAGTGTTCTCAATTGTTCGCTTGGCATAGCGGAACTGTTGTTGCCTGCAATGTGCCAAAAAACAAATCATTAAATTATGATATTTTGAGTATCATAGATGAGAAAGTATGTCTATATCTAGACAAAAACAGAACAACAATTAAACCTGTCACCATATGGTGTACAGAAAGCATAAAAACATACGCAGAACAAAAAAAATTACCGGGCAAATGGGAGGCAGTTTATACCAAACTGCACAGATGGAACAGCGGACATTTAGCAGTACAGCATCTTGCCAAAACTTATAAAAATATTCATATGTGGGGAATGGATTCAATGTTTACAGATGACCTTACAAGTGAAATGGATGATAGGATATCAAGACCAAAACGTCCTCCATTAAATAAAGAGTGGCGTCCAAACTGGACAAAAGTTTTTACACAGGCACCCAATACAAATTTTATTGTTCATATACCAAAGGGTATGCAAGGAGTTGATTATGCAGAAAATTGTTGTTACGAATACCACAAAGCGTAAATTAGAAAGTTGGTTGGACAAACTTACAAAACCAAACAAAAAATTGGGTGGTATGCCTATATGTCCATACATCAATAAATTTAGGAAACAAATATACATAGCAAGGACAAAAGATCCAGAAGTGTTAGCAAACAATTTCGGTGACATGAAAGACATATTCAAATTCGAGGCAGTGGTAGGATTTGGATTCTGGATGTCTTATAATCGCATGGACGCACTGATTACAAAGTTAAATAAAAAATTAAAGAAAAAGGATACAATATGTTTAATGATGCATCCAAAGGGTGAATCGGATGTTTTGCCCGTGGATTATCAATTTGAACTGCCTTTAATCATAATACAACGTGCCAGCACACTAAAAAAAGCACAAGAAGAGTTGAAGACTAAAACCAAATACTACAAACATTATAAATACTAGGCACGTGCGGCACAACTAGTTGAGGAACGTAAATGACAATTACATTAAGAGAAACTACCCAAGCAGGAGCAACTAACAAAGGCGACACGCTGACAAGAGCAGAACTTGACGGCAACTTTGTAGATCTTCTTACAAACAAAATTATACCAATACAAGTAGATGCAGATTCAGGATCTGTAAAAGTAGGACAGGCACAAAACAATGGTGTTTTAACTGTCACAGGAGGTACCAATATAACAACTGCTGTAACAGAAGACAGTGGTGGAAATGCCAACATTACTATCACAGGCACAACTTTCATGGCAAACTTAACGGACGACTCCAGTCCTCAACTTAATGGAAATTTGGATGTAAATGGAAACAAAATTCAAACAGTTTCAGGAAATGCAAACCTAAAATTATCTCCGCATGGATCAGGTGTGGTAGAAATTGAGGGAGATGGTTCATCAGAAGATGGCACAATACAATTAAACTGTTCACAGAATTCACATGGTATCAAATTGGCATCACCACCACATTCAGCGGGACAGTCCTACACAATTACTTTCCCAAGCAACGCACCAGGTGCCAACAAAATTTTCCAAACAGATGCAAACGGAGATTTAACTTTTATTGATACACCCACAGCAGGCATATCTGATGTAGTTTCAGATTCCTCGCCACAATTAGGTGGTAACCTTGACGTGAATAACAATGACATTGTTTCTGTATCAAACGGAAATATAGATATTCAACCCAACGGCACAGGTAAGACTAACATTAAGAACATGACATATAATGAAAACATTCACGAAATTACATATGGTGCAAACATCACACCGGAACCAACAGACGGTCCCATACAAAGAATTACACTAACCGGCAATGTAAATTTTAATGGATTTGCCACAGAGACAGAAGGTGCAACAATAACTTTGGTGATCACACAGGACAGTGCAGGTAATAGAACATTCACAGAAAATTTAGATTCAAATGGTAGAATGTTGTTTGCTGGCGGAACATCCACATTAAGCACATCGGCAAACGCCATAGATATTATGACAATCACATTTATTGGCGGAACTTATTTTGCGTCATTAAGTACAAACTTTAGTTAAGGAGATACTATGCCATTAGGCGCGGCAAGATTAAACACACTATCAAGAGTATTGAGCACAACAGTTGCAGGTGATCCAAGAACAAACAGTTCTTTAGCAATACAACCTATCAATGACACAAAAATAAGCACATCACAAAACAAATTTGGAGGTGCTTCAATAGAACTTGACGGCAATGATGATGCAATTTTTATTCCTAAAGTTCCACACTGGGATGGCAGTGGAGATATGACATTTGAAGCATTTGTGCAAACAAAAGACAGAAATGCCGGACAAGCAATATTCACATTCAGAGGACTAGACAGTTCATTTGGCGGCAGTGGCACTTATAATGCTAGTGATTCAAAAACAATAATAATCATGATGGATTATGGTGGAGATTTCCAAGTATATTTGGATGGTGCTTTTAGACAAGACGGCACAGGGGAACCACAATTTAGTAATAATACATGGCACCATGTGGCAGTGCAAAGAAAAGACGGTGTGTGGAATGGATGGGTCGATGGTACGAGGTATGTGAATTATAGTTCAGGAACAGATTTTACAGCAACCTTAAGAGACTTTGAACAACCAATTGGATTCAGAGGATTTTCATCACCTTCAGATGATTGGAACGGATACATGGATGAAATAAGAATCTCAGATTCCGCAAGGTATAATACAGGCAGTTCAATCACAGTGCCTACTCAAGCATTTACTCCAGACGCCAATACAATATTATTAGTACACGGAGATGGAACAAACAACGATACATTAATCACAGATGATCCATCAGCAGTATTAAAAGGTTTCGATGTTGGAAGCAGAAGAACACATCATCAAGATATAACAACAAAACCAGGGAGCAACAGTGCCACATTCACACTTGCATATTGGTTTAAGTTTGATTCCACATCAACCAACGAAATTATATTCAATTACCAATCGGGAACCAGCAACACATCATTCCCAGGGGGCACAAAATTATTGTTTGCAGAAGTGTTCAAAGGCAGATTCCGTACAGGCAGTCTTGGAGATTGGGACTTCTCAATCACAGACACAGGAGCAAATCCTGAATCTGCATTTGGAAATGGATGGTGGGATGGTGAATGGCATCACTTCCTAATGTCCATTGATGGTTCAAACAATTTACAACTATATGTGGATGGCGTGAATGAAACCAGTAATGCTTTTGGTACTTTGCCAGGTTCAGGCGATACGGTGTATTGGAGCAACTTCCAAAAAGCAAATGTTAGTACCGCATGGAATGATGCCCACTCCAATTTGGGAAACATCTGTCAATTGTACATAGACAACACATACAACAACATAGCAGACGCATCCGTAAGAAAAAAATTTTACAACAATGGTGCTGTGGACATGGGCACTGATGGAACAGGTTCAGGTTTATCACAACCACTTGTTTATCATCATGGTGATGCTACAGAATTTCATACCAATCGAGGAACAGGATTTGTGTATGGATCAACAGAATCAGGCACAGCAGACGGTACAACCAATGGACCAACACTAGGCAAACGAAGTCAATCCACATGGAACAACGGTGGTTTCTCAGTCACATCCAGTGGAGTGTTCAACAATGCACTACAATTGAGTGCTGGCGGTAGTGCAGGTAATATTGCTTTCCCTTCTGATTTTGAATTCGATGACAATGTGGCAAGCACAGTTGAATTTAGATTTAAAATCAGCGATGGTGGCACATCAGGCAAAACCACAAAACTATTTTCAACAACTGGCATCAGCAACGACAGTTTCCCAACCAGTTCAAACCATCTCACACTGCACACATACAGTGATGGTAATCTATATTTTACACACGACGGCAACGAAAACAATTTGGGCAATCCTGGCACAGGTTTCCATCATATTGCAATGCAATACGACGGCACAGGTTCCTTCCGTTTATGGTTGGACGGCACACACAAATTTGAGGCAACACACAGCATCACCACAGCAACAGAACTTTATTTTGGAAACAGAAGAGCAGGTGAAGGAAACAACTCAGGAACTACTAACACTATAGATGAGATAAGAGTATCTTCAACCACAAGATACAGCCACACGTCAAGTGATATCACAGTTCCAACAGCGGCATTCACAAATGATGATGACACTGTGGCATTGTTCCATTGTGAGTCAACTTCCCAAACAGACGACAATTCATAAATAAACAAAAGGAGAAAATAAATGCCAACATTTCCAAGTATAACAGCGGCGTCAACTGCAAATGTTGATCAAGGATCAGATTCAATTAGTTTAGCAAGACCAGATATTAAAACAACATTCGACAATGTTAATTCTATTATTACAACATACAACGGCAAGGATCTAGTTGCGTCAGGAGATGTTCAATCCTACACAGCACAACAATATTTTAATCAACAAACTTTAACAGATGGTGCAACAATCAATTGGAACCTTGCAACACAACAAGTTTGCATTGTTACATTGGGTGGCAACAGATCATTGGCGGCGCCAACAAATCAACAAGCAGGCGGTGTCTATACCATTGTGATTAAACAGGATGGCACAGGTGGACGCACTTTAGCATTTGACAGTGCATACAAATTTCCAGATGGGTCTGCACCAACAATTACTACAACAGCCAATGCTGTGGACATTGTTAGTTTTATCAGTGATGGCAGTAATATGTTAGGATCATTTGTTCAGGATGTTAAGTAATGCCATTGTTCAACACCAGCATACTAACCAGTAGTCAGGAAAACGATTATTCTTATATTCAATTTGGTGCACAGGCAGACGGTTCAGGATTGCCAGGTGCAAATATAAGTGGTATCACCAGACCCTATCTAAACACAATAAGTCCAACAACCACAAATCCTACAACAGACACAGGAGACAATGCCATACTGAATGATCCACAAGGTTTAATACAATTGGTAGGCACAACAGGTGTTGTAATGAATTGGGCACAGGTAGGAAGCACACCAAATTATGTGACCACACAAACACGGATCAGGTTAGCAAATTCAGGCAACCACAGATTTACATTGACCAAACAATATGATTCATATGGTGCAAATACTGACAAAGTTTCTTTGGTGTGGGTAGTAGGTGGAGGTGGAGGAGAATTTAACAATCAAAACCGTATACTGGATCTATATGATTCAGACAGTGCAGGCGGACAAGCAGTTCCTCTACAAACCACAGAAACTGTAAACATACCTTCCCTTTACAGAGACATCACAATGTTCCTTGTAGGCAAGCCTTTATCATCAGGCAGTGTTAATTGCACAGGAACTTGTCGTTTTAAAATTGAAAGACTCTAATAAATAAAATTGTTCTACAAAGAACACACTTAAAAACAACAACAAAGGAGAACTACTATGTCAGCGGCTAGTAATTATTTAGAAAACGAATTGTTGGACCATGCATTAGGAACAGGGGCGGCACTTGCACAACCATCAAATGTGTATGTGGGCCTTTTCACTTCTGCGGACTCAACAGGAGCAACAGCGGCAAACTTAGAAGCAGGAACTATCTCTAACGAGATATCAGGCAACGGATACAGCAGACAAACTGCTACATTTGGAGCGGCTTCAGGTGGATCAGCATCAAACTCAGGCAACTTGACCTTTACTGCGTCAGGCGGAAACTGGGGCACAATCACACACGTGGCAGTGCATGATGCTTCATCATCAGGTAATGTATTGTTCTATGGAGCATTAACAACTCCAAAAACAATTGAAGATGGTGACTCATTCCAAATTGCAACTTCTAACCTAACAATATCGTTAGCATAATCCTTAACAATTAAAAGGATTACCTAATGGCCGATTCCCGATATGTTGATCAGGGATATGTGGCCTCGGGCTATGTAGAGGTTACTTTAGATGCTTCGGCTAGTCTTTCTAGCCAAGCATCATTGTCTGTATCAGCACTCAGAGTTAAGACTGCAACGGTCAACCTCACGGTTGCGTGTAGTGTTTCCACGGGTGCAATACGGGCGGTATTGATCACTACAAATCTAAATGCACAGGTATCTGTGTCTGCACAGGCACTTAAACAGATACCAGGCACTGCCACAGCGACAGGACAGTTCACACAGACTGCACAGGCAGACAAAATTTTACAAGAGGTTGGAGTAACACTTACTGCCGTCTTCACGGCAACACACCAAGTAAGTTTAGGCAATTTCTCTCCAGGATTTTCATCCAGTGCTACATTCACAATATCCTCAACAAATTTAACAAGTGCATTTACACAAACAGCAACAGCAATAAGAATTCAACAAGGCACATCAACAGTTAATGCAAACTCCTCTGTATCAAGTGATGCTGACATAATCAGAAAAGGGATTTCAACAATCTCTAGTAATGCAACACTGACTGCTGATGCTGATGCCACTCTCAAAGGCATCTCGTCTATTGGATCATCTATCACAGTTGGAGCAAGTGCGGCGATTACTGCATCCGCAGGATCTACCATTTCATCCGCATTCGCGTCCACTGTGGTGGGTGTAAAAATTAGAGCAGGTCAAACTGTTATCAGTGCGACCAGTTCACAAAGTGCTACAGGACAACTGATAGGCAAAGGTGCATCCACACTAGCAGTCGTTGGATCCACCACAACAAACGCAATTAAGACAGCAATATCCAATGCTGTGATTACAGCACAGTCTTCTATAACAGCAGTTCCTACTTTTATAGGTGCAGGAACAGATGCTGTGGTTGGTCCATTCACAATGACTGTGAGTGCTATTATTACAGCAAGTGCCAGTGCTACTCCAAGTGCTCAAGCAACAGTCACAGCAAATGCAAACAGCACATTAAAAAGCACAGCAACACTTTCTGCACAAGGCACAGTTTCAGCAGATGGTGATGCAACATTAAGAAGTGGCACAACAATATCCAGCAGTTCAACACAAACTGCTGATGGTGATGCAATTACAAGTGCATCCACAACTATATCAGGTGCATTTACACAGACAGCAACAAGTATAAAAATTAGACCAGGCGTTAGCACACAGACAATCCAAGCAGGTGTTTCTGCAAGTGGTATAAAAATTGTAAGTGGTGCATCCACACAGTCAACAGCATTAACACAAACAACAACAGCAACAAAACAAGCAGTAAGTTCTGCAACACCGTCCGCTGTGTTCAGTGTTGATCCTGTTCCACAAACTGTAATCTTAGGAACAATA
>MDTD01127140.1_pt1 | contig 11374 bp, 9 predicted proteins | sample 811221 | NCBI WGS metagenome assembly MDTD01 (sample SAMN05326646, study PRJNA326480) | marine metagenome | isolation source: seawater | place: Pacific Ocean: South West | collected 2011
CCGCCACCCACCGTAACCTGAAAGATATGATTAAAACCGGTGAATTTCGCGAAGATTTATATTACCGGCTGAAAGTCATCCCTATCCACATTGCCCCCCTCAGAGAGCGCAAAGAGGATTTGAAACAGCTGGTCCCCACCCTTTTGGGGCGTATTAATACCAATTTGGGCAAGAATATTTCCTCTATCAGTAATGAAGCCTTTGACAAACTGATGAGCCATGACTGGCCCGGTAACGTACGGGAACTGGAGAACACACTGACCCAGGCGGTGGCGGTATCTAAAAGTCCAATTATCACCCCTAACTTACTGGAACTGGCTGAAAACAACGGTACAGCGCCTATAACCACCCCCGCAGAAAGCAGCCCACCCAAGCCCTCCCCAAAGGCTGATGACCTGAAAAGTATTGACGACCTTCTGGCTGAGCATATTCAACAGGTGCTGGTATCCACTGAAGGGCATAAAGGAAAAACCTGCGAAATTTTAGGTATTTCGCGCCCGGCGCTTGAGCGTAAAATCAAAAAATATAAACTTAAGGTTTAAATCATTTCCTTTAAAACAAAAATAGAAGAGCCCGTTGGGAGACGGGCTCTTTTATATTTTACGCAACCAGGGAATGGGAATCGTCACATAAATATATGCAATCGCCGTGCCAAAACTTAAAATTGATATATTTCAATTGCTTACAAAAAATCGTGACTCACGATGTATACATTTATTTAAACGAAACGATAAAAAATTAAACATTTCGTTCAATACATAACATTAAAATAATGTTAAAGCCTTACCGAAATCCGGAAAATATGTTAAAAATAGACGTATAAAAATAATAATGGAGCGAATTTTGTGGAAATTCGCAGGTTGGTAGTCAAATTGCCCCATAAACTGGCGCTTGACGATGCGTCCATTTTTTTGCGCCTGCTGTATGTGATGCTCCATTTAGCCTGGGCTGGGGTTGGGCTTTTTCTGGTTATGAACCTGCCAGTGGCGCTTATGTTGCTGCCGCTTGCGGTCTTATACGCAGCTGCTTTTGTTAAACGCACTACATTAAGCCACGATGCCCTGCTATTTTCCATCCGCCGCGGTATTTTATACACCGCATTTATAGCCTTTTTATATTTTACGCAGGGCCTTATCCCGCTTAAATCACACTCTGTCTGGATGTTTTTGCTGTTTACCCAAATGCCGCTGGCTTTAATGGATGCCAGTTATTTGGCCAAAGGCAAGCTTGGACCGATGATACAAGTGGGGGGGCGTTAACATGCTGCCACCGTATATTCGCCAAGCCATTGTTCGCCTTGTGATTGCGCTTTTGGTCATTCTGGGCGGCCTTGCCGCCGGTTCAGCTGTGGACAGCTTTATTTCTTCCCAACTTTTGGACAAGCTGGATGTCCTTTCCCGCAACAGCGCCTGGCAAATGGAAAGCTGGCAAGACCAGAAAATTAACCGCGCTGCCAAGCTTGCCACCGACAGCCGCTTGCTGGAAGTCTATGAAGACTCCACACTGGATGCGGTGCAAACCATCCGCCGTACGCTGTATGAATTCAGCTACTTGAATGAAATTAAAAACGTGTATGTGTATAACATTCACCAGATGGGTGGATATCTAAAAACCGCTGAAGCGCCAGATTTGGCTCCCAACCTACCCGCCAAGCTGGATGATTTTATTAAAGAGAAAAAAGTCGCGGATATCTTCATATCTCAATCGGGTGACGCCCATTACATCGTCACCGCAATGGGCATCCCTACCGCTACGGGTACTATTGTTGGTTACGCTTTAATTTTAGAACCGGTCAGCGAGGCGTTTTCTTCTCTTATTAAACCGCGCTCTAAAGATTTACCAAGCTATCACCTGGATATCTACCACCGCATTCATGAGGGTAAATACGCTGAGTTTGCGGCAGTGAACTGGGGCGCCCCCAAGCTGGAATTTGTTTTAAATCAGGATACACCATTACCTTTGTACAAAGAAGAACCGGTGAGCGATGCCTACAGCCTGCCTATTGGCCTGTCGTTTTTGGCATCCCTTGTGCCGGTGAGTGATTACCCCTCCTGGAAGGTTGTCGCCAAACTCCCCGCAGGCGAACTGGCCAAGCACACCATGCCGTACAAGGTGGTTATCTGGATTGGTGTGAGTGTTATCCTGATACTGTTGCTTATCGCCCCTTTACAAGACGGGCGCAGCCCCACCAAGGTCATGGTGGACAAAGCCCGCAAAGCCCTGGGCCTGCCGCCATTGTTTAAAGAGGCCCCGATTGGGTATGCTGAAAAAAGCAAAGAGGACACCCCTCCGCCGCCTGTTCAAAAGCCGGTTGAAAAGGCTGCCCCTTTTGAAGAAACTGAGGAAGAGCCCGAGCCTCCGACCCCGAAAAAGCAAAAGGTAAAAGTCACGCAGGAAGACCCGGAACAGGTACGCGCTGAAGCGGTGCGTAAAAACCTGAACGCCCAACGTATTAAACTTCTGTACCAGCCGATTGTCCACGCCAACACAGATAAAAACTTTATGCATGAAGTGTATTTGCGCGTGTTTGATGAATTCGGCAATATGATTCCACCAGCTGAATTCTTCCCGCTGGCGCATAAATATAACTTTTTGGAAGAAATTGACCTGAGCGTAATTCATTCCACCATTGACAAGCACTTTTCACTTGGCTCACAGCGACCGCCAACGCCGCTGGCGATTAACCTGTCAGGCGGCACGTTTGACAGCATCCGCTTTTTGGAAACAGTGATTGCCAATATCTCCAACAACAAGCTGGATGTGGAAGGCCTGGTGTTTGAGCTGCAATCGCAGGAGATGATTCAAGACAAGCGCGGGCTGGACTTTATGCGCGAATGCCGGGAAGTGGGCCTGCGTTTTTCGGTGGATTATTTTGGCGGCGGCGTAGAGGCTCTGCGCGCGGCCAAGGCGCTAAAGTTTGACTACGTTAAAATCAACGCCTTGAATTATGAAGACCTGCAGGACAATGTGGAAACACAAAAAGAGCTGGTACGGCTGGCGCTAACCGCCAAAAACCTTGAATTGCCTTTAATTTTGGAGAAGGTGGAAACCTACCCGATGATTAAATTCGCCAAAAAAATCGGCATACCGTACTTACAAGGATATGCCATCGCCAAACCAAAAGAAGATTTCTCGATTGATTAATTATTCCCCAATACGGGACGACACATAACGGCCCACTTCCGTTATCAGGCTGACATTCTCAAAAAAGTCCTGCACTTCTTTTTGCACCACTTTCTGCATCACATGGCCGGCAAACTTTACATCATCGTTTTCACGGGCCTGAACCAGCTTTTGCTGGGCCGCCTTCTTCAACCCGCTGTCTTGTTTTTTCGGCACCGGGGTGGGGCGGTAACCGGCTTTAATAAGAAGATTGCGGCTGCGCTCATCGTTTACATTCACATTTACACCGTGTTGGCCGGCATAAATTAACGTGGCCACCTCATTTAAGGCCTTGGTTTCTTCAAACGTTCTATTGAGTTTATCCATCGATTGCTTCAAGGCCAGGCTGCGGTAGCCAACATCTTCATTTTCATGCAGCAATACCGGTACATCATGGGCATATTTCTGATTAAACGCTGGCACATCCAGCGGGGCCAGCACAACTTTTTTAACCGGAATATGCGGCGTAGCCTGATACAACATCAAAGCCATGGCCCCCAGCAACAAAATGGTCAGCATCATAAGGCTGTCCACACTGCGGCCGGTTGACGTGTTGGCGGTATGTTTATCCGCGGGTATCTGCACTTTGTGCATGGAATTCATGTTTATGTTTTTGCTCATAATTTTATGTCACCTAATACCAACTTATCTCTCACCTGTATACTTATGGCTTCAGGCATAAAAAAAAGCCCGCCATTCTCTGACGGGCCCGCTTGGGCGGCTTACGAAAATTTCAGTTCAATCAGGGTGACATCCACCGGCACATGGCGGTTTTCCTGCGTACGGTAATGGCTTTGCATCACATTGCGGTAGAAGACCTCTGCCGAACTGTGATAGATGCGCCTGACCGCTTCCGTATAGCGCTGGTTGCCTTTTTCGCTTGGAACAAACACACCATCGGTAATCAGGTACAAAGCATCGTACTGAGCCATTTCAGCGGGAGATAGAGTACAGGTAACGATGTGAGCCAGCATCTCCAGCTCACCGTTGAGGACCGTCAGTCCGCCCGCCTTATTATAGTACCGGCCGCGGTTGGCGGCGATATAGGCGTTTTCAGTGGTATAGGCAATTTCTTTGGCCTTTTCTTCCGAAAACGCGCCCTTACCCGTCAGCTGAGCTGCCAGCTTACTGGCCGGCACGCGCATGCCACCGGTTTCCAGGCGCTGCGGCGGGGTGATGAGGTCGGCTTTTTGGTCGCCGGTAATACCTACCAGCATGCAATCCGCCCCCTGGGCAATTTCGGCCGAGCCGTCGTCATGCAGCATGATGGCCGCAAAGGCGCAAGCCGGCCGCCAGACCTTGTCCGGCGGCGGGGTTTCACCTTTATACAGCTTTTTTTTCAGCTCATCCAGCCGGGCGGCCATATTCTGGTTAATACGGGCCAAAAGGTCCACCAGCGAAAAATGTGGGTGCTTTTGTGCCAGCCGCACCATCTCTTTAACGGCAAACATCGCCGCCCATTCATCGGTCGCTTTGCCTTCAATTTTAAAATCATAGGGGCTGGCCACGTTTTGTGGCACCACCGGGGAGCGCGCCCCGTCAAACACAGCGTAAATTTTGCGGTCCGGCAAAAATACCGCCACATACTTATCGCCGCATTCGTCCGGGTCTTTTTTGGAGTAGTTGTCCCCCGGCGCACAGAAATAATCAGCCTTCAGGTTTTTAGGCATACAAAAAGTCCTCTTGGAAAAACGGAAAAGGTAAGATGAATAATCCCGCCCAATATAGCCCCTGTCCCGTCGTTTGGCAAGTCGCTCAACTACCTGTTTGGCAAACAGCTAAAATGCGTTAGACTGAAAGTATGGGAGAAGGATTATTTAAAACGGTGCAAACGTCATCAGTTAGTCATGATGACGAAATTGCTGATATTGTCGGCCGTTACGGGGAGCTGGATATCCGTATGGTGTCTGCCCTGGCTGGCGACCGGGCCATGAATGCCCGCGAACAAAGCGTGCTGCAGCGCTTAAAAGACGAGCGCGGCGAAGCGCTGTATTCCGACATGCTCTACATCCTTACCCACAAAGCCTTCCCGGCCAAGCAAGCCAAGCATCTGTGGAGAGAAATTTCTAATCACCGCAAGTCACTTAAAGCCCGTTTGGGTCGTGATTTGGGCATCGCGGTGACCGCCCATGACTATTTAACCAATGTTTCCGGCCTGATGCGTGGGGTGAGCTTTATTGAGGAAAGCAAACTTAACTCCTTAACCAACGTCGCCACCCGTGACGGCTTAACCGGCCTGTTTGACCAAACCACCTTTAAGCTGAAACTCAAAGAAGAGCTGGAACGCCAAATCCGTTATGGCGGCCCGTTGGCACTGGTGATGTTCGATATTGACCACTTCAAAAAAATTAATGACACCTACGGCCATACCGAAGGCGATACCATTTTGCGCCAAGTAGCGGACATTGTCCGTGAACAGGTCCGCACCATGGATACCAGCGCCCGCTACGGCGGCGAGGAATTTGCTATCATCCTGCCGGAAGTAGACTTGTCCGCCGCGTTTGTGTTTGCTGAACGTCTGCGCCAAGCCATTGAGCAACGCTTTAAAGAATTAGATATGACTGTCACCATCAGTGCCGGGGTTTCCGCCAGTGACGGCGCCGGTGCGGACATTGGCTGCAAAGAATTGATTGAAGCCGCTGACAGCCGTCTGTATCAAGCCAAGCGCAGCGGCCGCAACCGTGTGTGCCGCGGCGACAATGCCAGTAAAGTCGCCTGAATAAAAAACCACCCCGCAGGGTGGCTTGAATCGTTCTTCAGTTTTTGCGCGACAATCGGTCCGTCACAAATTGCATGGCCCGCTGGCTTACAGTCGGCTTGTTCAAAGCGGCGTAATACTCTGTCTGGCTTATTTCTTCGGCACCAGAACGCTGTATCAGCCTTATCATCCGGTCACGCAAAAAGCGCGGCAGATCTTTATCGGGTTTGGTGATGGTATATTCCACGCATACATAAAAGTGGCGCCCGACTTGCCGTTCGCCGCTGGTCATAAGCTCCAGACGGTCGGGAAACGCTAGTTCCAAATCGTCAATAGTATTGAGGAACCAGCCCTGGTTCTTTGCGGGCAGGCACACGTAAAAGCAGTTTTGGCGCGGGGCTTTGGTGGACATATATCCCCCTTGAAAAGGTGATGAAAAGAAAAGGCATGAATTATGCCTGCACTATACATGATAAGCCTCCACAGCCCAAAGATTTTTTATATAGCCTCCGGCTGCCAGATGCCGCCCCAGGCATCTTTAACCTGCATCTTTATTTGTGTTCGCCCCTGCCATTCATCCACTTTCAGGACCCCGCACAGGCTAACGGTCTTGTCTTTGCTGCCTAAAAGGTACGGCCCCAATTCTGAATCCATGGCTTTAAAAGCAATACCGCGCAACGTGGAACCATCCATACCGGATAAGGCCACCTGCACATGGCTTTGGTCAGCCCCAACCGCCCGTACATAGGATAAACGGCCATTGACCACAAAGCGCGGCTCCGGATGACCGGTACCGAACGGTTCTAACGTTCCCAGTGAGCTCATCAATTGCGCGTTCGCGCCGCCGGGGGCCAGCATGCCGTCCACATTAATTGACGGTACAAACACATCAAACGGCTGTTGCTCGGCCTGCTCCATGACCTGTTGATTAAATTGGGCGACAAAGGCCTCTAAATTATCTTGAGTCACCGTAATACCCGCCGCCATAGCGTGACCACCGCCGGACACCAGCAAGTCTTTACTGCTCAGCACCGCCTGCCCCATATCAACCCCTTTGACCGAACGGCCGGACCCTTTCAGCACGCCTTCTTTTTCATCAATAGAGAGAACAAACACCGGGCGGTGGAAGGCTTCTTTCACCCTGGCAGCGGCAATACCCACCACACCGGGGTGCCAGCCTTTGCCGCTGACTACCAGCGCCGGGGCACCGCTTTCAAACTGCTTTTGCGCCTGCAGCAGCGCCTGGTCGGTCACGTGGCGTTCAATTTCTTTACGCTCTTCATTGAGAATATCCAGTCGCGCGGCAATGGTACGGGCCTCATCCGGGTCATCGGTGGCCAGAAGTTTGGCGCCCAAATCACATTCACTGATGCGCCCGCCAGCATTAATGCGCGGGCCAATGACAAAACCCAAATCAAACGTGGTGAAGGCCCCTTCTTTGTTCACCACCTGGCTTAACGCACTCAGCCCCATGTTTTTCCTCTGCGCCAGCATCTGCAGGCCGCGGCTGACAAACACACGGTTTACCCCTTTTAGCGGTACCATGTCACACACGGTTGAGACCGCCACCAGATCAACCAGTTCCGCAATCTTCGGTTCGGTTTTGTGGTCAAAGTATCCGTCCGCGCGCAGGGTACGGTTTAAGGCCATCACCAGATAAAACGCTACCCCCGCGCCGGAGAGCATGGACAAATCCCCCGTTTCATCCACCCGGTTAGGGTTAACCAAAGCCGTACACACGGGGAAGTTGGGCTTGGTCTGGTGGTGGTCGGTGATAATCATATCCAACCCCGCTTCGGCCGCCGCTTCCATGGCTTCAAACGCTAAGCTGCCGGTGTCCACTGTTATGGCTACTTTCGCCCCCTGCTCGGCAATTTTACGCATGGCGGCCGGGTTGGGGCCATAGCCCTCTGACAGGCGGTCAGGAATGTATAATATGGGTTGGTGCCCCAAAGCACGGAAGTATTTCAGCAAAATAGCCGTGGCGCAGCTGCCGTCAACGTCATAGTCGCCAAAAACGGCAATTTGTTCGTTATCTTTGACCGCTTTATGCAAACGTTCTACGGCTTTATTCATATCTTTAAGTTCCAGCGGGTCGGCCAAGGTCTGGAAGCTGGGGGACAGGAAGCTCATTACCTCGCTCAAGGCTTCGTCTTCAGCGGTAAAGCCGCGGCCGGCCATAATGCGGCCCACAATTTCCGGCAGGTTGAATTTTTGGGACAAGGCGGAACTGTGACGCGCGTCGGCGTGGACCAGCTCCCACCTTTTACCGGTGATGGACAAATTACTTGATTCTACATCCGCTGTTTTTAGCGCTTCCACCGCGTCTCCCTCATGTGCGTTTTTTGTTTTATACCGCGTACTTTAGCATAAAAAAAGACCCCATGGAGGGGTCTTTCTAAAATTTCCGCTCAATGCTTATTTTTGGGCGGTTTTGCTACCTTTTGCGGCGGCAGAGGCGGTTTTTGTCACTTCAGCCTGAAAAGCGGAGGCGCTTTGTTTGGCTTGTTCGGACACAATTTTAGCCGCTTCGGCCTGGGCTTCCCCCAGCAGTTCCGCTACTTCACGGGCACCGGAGGTGGTTTTTTCGGACCAGCGCTGCCACGCGGCGCTTTGGCGGTTCATGACATCTTCCACACCTTTGGCCTGAGACAGTTCACGGGCGGTGGCCACGCTGTCTTCCACAGCCTCACGGGTCAGCGCCAATTGGCGGTCCGCCGCTTTGTTCAGAGCCTCAGCCCATACTTTGTTGGCTTTTTGCAGGGCTTTTAAGCTGCGCTCCTGCTCTTTCCATACACCGTCTAAATCCCAGGCTTTTGCCAGGGTTTCGGTATCAAAAAACTTGTTAAATTCCATCATCTTAATCCTTTTACTTGTCCTGTATCATTAAGGCCGTTACCGGCTTTAAGTTTTAACGTTTATACATAAAGGATAAGTATTGTGCAGTGCAATATCAAGTAAAAATTTGTGCAATGCACAAAAAATATTATTTGTTACCGATTTTACCGTATTGAATCTTCTTCGATGCCCCGTCAGACTGGCCGACACGGGCGCGATGGCGGTCTTTGCGAGCCTCTTCAGTCTTGGTGTCTTTCTGGTGTTTCTCCTGCAGTTTTTTGGCCTGACCTTTAATGCTGGACCTGGGTTCTTCCGCTTTTTTGTCCTCTACCACCTGCCCTGTTTCTTTGTCCTTGCCGGCGGCCTGTTTTAAATGCTCCTCATCCTGCCAGTCTTCAGCCGCGCTTTTTTCTTTATCAAAACCGTGTTCGCCATACTCCACACTACCCTTTTGGCCCTCTTTTTCACCGAACTTGTGGTCGCCGTGTTCTAAGGAGCCATTGTCCTCTTCTTTTCGCCCATGTTCGCCAAATTCAACTGAGCCCTTACCTTCAGCGCCTTCCTTGGCAAAACTATGGTCACCGTGTTCAACGCTGCTGGTGTCCTGTTTCTTTTCATGTTCACCAAATTCAACATCGCCTTGCCCTTCAGCCTTCTGATTCAGGTTATGTTCACCATGTTCAACACTGGTTTGGCTTTCTTTTTGGGCACGCTCTTCCGTTATAACTGTGGCAGCCTGTTCCTCTGGTTTTTTATGCTCACCAAATTCGGTTGTACTGGCTTCACCTTTTTGGTTAAGGTCATGCTCACCGTGCTCCACGTTGCCATTTTCGTCGGTGGTCTGGTTCTTTAAGTGCTCCTCGCCTTCAAAGTTTTGTTCTTCCGACGACAGGTCATGGTCGCCATGTTCCACCTGTCCGTTTTCACCGTCTGGGGCGTTTTGTAAATGGTCACCGCCTTCAAAGTTCTGTCCTTCGCTTTTACCCATATGCTCCGGCCCTTCATCAAACGGCGTTGGCGGGTTGTCGCCCAAACTCTCCCACGGTTTAGGGTTTAAGCGGTCGGGGCTGATGGGTTTTAGCTCCGGCAAAGGTTGGTTGTTATCAACAATGGACCGGTGCAGCCAGTCCGCGCACCCGGCGGCATAGGCAAAACTGCGGCCGTTAAAGCCAATGGCAACCTGCAGCCCTTCCACACCCGGATATGGGCCGACAAACGGCTTGTTATCCGGCGTGATGGCCAACAGCACACATTTTTCCTCAATCACTTCGGCAAATTTTAACGGTTCTAAAATATGTCCGGCCATGTCCAGCATCCAGACAATGGCTTCTTCATCCACATCCTTGCTCCATGTGGCCTGGGCCGGGTCCATAATACCCGTGTAAGAAATCAGCGTGTTGCCGCGGTTGGGGCGGTGTTTGATAATAAGGTGCCCCTCCCCTTCATCATGGAAGACAATTTGTTTGGGCATGCGCCCATTGGGGGAAACCAGCGCCAAATGGCACCGCGCCGGCCGCTGCGGCAGGTTTACATTAATGGTTTTTAACAAATGGCTGGACCACACGCCTGCCGCCACAATGGTGGTGCCCGCCTGGCATTCGTCCCCTTCGGCGGTGCGCACCCCCATAACCTTATTGCCAACAATCAAGAACTCTTTCACCATGTCTGAGCCCCAAATGCGCACGCCGTTTTGCACCAGAAGTTTACGCAAATAATCAATAGCGATGGGGGTGTCTACCACGCCGTCATCGGTTGATTCTTCCCCGCCGATTACATCTTCGCCCAGGCGCACATCCCCCATCACCTGGGAAAGGGTCTCAAGGTCTTTAATGTATTTAGTCGGCCATTCGGTTTTCAGGTTGGCCTGGACTTCCTCCTGCAGGCGTTTTTCATCGCTTAGGGTCAGGGCAATGTCAATACTGCCGCGGCTTTCAAAGCCCAAATCAGTACCGTACTGTTGGGCAGCTTCTTTCCATAAAGCGTTGGAATGCTGCAAAAGGGCTGAAACTTCCGCATCATTCCCCTGCAGCAGGACTTCACCAATATTAAAACGGGAAGAGCCGATATAGACCTTATCAATCAAACGCACGCTGTAGCCCTTTTGGGCCAGCTCCAGCGCTGCGAACATCCCGATGATGCCGCCGCCGACTACACATACGTCCACGCGTTCAATCATAAACCTGACAAACCTATTGCTATTTTAGGCCTTTACATTACCATATGGCAGCATATACAACTACATGGACTATTTTAACCAAGGTTGCCTTTATGCACGCACAAAACTTACAAAAACCTGCACTCATCAAGACTTACCCCTTAAAACGGCACTTGCTGAAACAAGTGCAAGATTTTGCTGCCCCCTTGGCACAAGTGCCACAATTGGCCGTTGTTTTGGTGGGCAATAACCCCGCCAGTGAAATTTACGTCAACATGAAATACCGCACCGCCCAAGAGCTGGGCCTGGGGTGTGACATTATTCGTATGGCGGAAACGGTCACTCAGGACGAGTTGGAGCATACGGTTGAGCAACTCAACAACCAGCCGGATATCCACGGGATTCTGGTGCAAATGCCCCTGCCCAACCACATTGACCCGTGGGCGGTGGTGAATAAAATCGCCCCTTTGAAAGATGTGGACGGCCTGACCGATACCAACCAGGCCAAGCTGAACGCGCCC
>MDTD01088774.1_pt1 | contig 11373 bp, 16 predicted proteins | sample 811221 | NCBI WGS metagenome assembly MDTD01 (sample SAMN05326646, study PRJNA326480) | marine metagenome | isolation source: seawater | place: Pacific Ocean: South West | collected 2011
AAAATTTCAACTGAATCAGATACAGAATTTGCACCCCCTTTATTATCTTTAGGATCATATTTAATTAAAAACAATCCTGAAGAAGGAAGAAAATATTTAAAAAAATTTGTTGATCTTAAACCTGATAACCCATATTCAAAACTGATTAAAATGGAATTTTTGGAATGAAAAGTATTTATTTTTTAATTTTAATTTTTTTTATTAATGCTTGTACTACATATACCTTGGTTGAAAAGGATAAAGAAGTAAATGTTAATAGTTTATATTCAATTAAAACAGACATGCTAATGAGTAAAATTAATATTCGGGGATCCAAGCTTACTTGGCTTACCAATAATGGTTTAGGATTAGACCTATTCTTTTTTTCTCAGGATATCTACCAAGGAGGAGTTCTATCAACAGCAAGTAAAAACGATTTAAAGGAATATAAAAAAAATATGAATAATCTTGAATTTGTGAATTATATATCAACCGGTTTGTCAGATTTTGGATTTATTAATTCTAAATTAGTTGACGTTGATAAAATAAATACTAATGTTGGAGAATTTCAAAGGTTTTTTCTTACTCTCGAAGATAAAACTGAAGGACTAAGATATAAATCAGTTATTGATAGACATGAAAATAAAGAAATTCTTAGGGTTAATGGTTTTATTGCACCAGAAAAATTTTATTACGACGAATATATAGACAATTATTTTTCTATAATGAAAAATTTAATAAAAAAAGAATAAATTTAGTTTGATGAAATTCCTTTAATCAAATTTGGATTATTTTCCCAAATTCTATTTACTTGGTTAGAAACAGGGTGAAAATGTAAAATATCTCTAAAATCTATATCATCTTCTTCTCTTTTTAACCACAATTCTGTGTTTTCTTCCTTAATAAAATAAGGTTGTCTATTGTGAATTATTGATAAATAATTGTTACTTTCTTGAGTAATTATACAACATTCAGATTGATTATAAAGTCCTGCAAAGTATAACATTTCATCTTTTAGAAAATGATAGTATGGAACTTTTTCTTTTCCTCTATTAATCCACTCATAATACCCATCAGCCACAAATATACATCTCTTAAGATCTTTAAAAATTTTTTTTGAATTAACCGTCTCGTGTCTAGCATTAATTATGGTATGTTTTTTACCATTCCAATTTGACGAAATGCCCCATTTACAAAACATTGGTGAAAAATTTTCATTTATAATCAAAACTTTTTGTCTTGGTGAAATATTAAAATTCTTAATAATTTTTGTATTAAACTTTGATTTTATTTTCTTTTCAGAATAAAGAGCGTATCTTCCACACATTTTAAAAAATTAGTTTTTCTTTGATTTCCATGTACCACCATATTGATAAAAAATATTATCAATTTTTGTTTTATCAAGGCATAATTTACACAAAAAATACCAATTTCCCTTTTGTTCAGTTTTACATCTGAATAATTCAGAAAATTTTTTCTGACACTTAAAACAATTTCTTTCTTCTCTAATTCTCATTGTTTAAAATTTTAAAACATTCATCGCAGATATCCTGGTTTTTATTAAAATAGTTTAACAATTTATCTTTTGGTAATGGTGCATCACATTCAGTACAAACATGTAAATTTATGTCATCATTCATTTATTTATTCTACAGGTTATAATTACTTTAACAAAAAATTTCTTTTCTTTGGAATTGTCTAAATTGATAATTTCTTTTAATTTCACATCTTGCTTTCTGCAATATTTTTCAAGATAATTTCGAATTTCATTTTTATATTTAGAAACAATAAGTAAATTAAACTTATCATCTTCAATATAATCAAAATTACTAATATCTGATTTAAATGTAAAAAAACCAGTTAAAATTTGATTATTTTTGCATCTTATTTCATTTTGCTTTATGGATAAGATGTCGTTAATTATACAAAAATCTTTTGAATTAATATTAAAAGAATAAAAAAATAATAATAATAAAAAAAACTTTATCATTTATGTTTAATACCCATATTTAATTTTCCACCTTGTAATAGTAGATCCCTGATTGAAGCAAAAGCAAGGTGGAATACAAGTCATTTGATATGAAATTTTTTTTATTTCATTTTTAATATTATTCTTCCAAATATTTTATTGCTGATATTGTTTTGTCTCCAAAACTACTAATCGCAGTATTAATTGAACAACCTTCTATAAGAAAAGAATTTGGATTATTATTTTCAGTGCTAACGTTTTGTAAATTTATAATATCTAAGGTTTCTTTACATGTATTGAGTTTTGGATTACTAGGAAAAAATTTCTTGTCTTTAATGTATGCTAATGGAGATAAACTTTTTATTTTTTCTGGAACTAAGCCTATAGTTGCCAATCCACCAGATTCATAAATCTGAGTCCCAATGTAGTTAGCTGCGCCTGTTATCGCAATGTTAGCTATTGGTGCAACAGTAGTCTGAGTAGAAGCCAAACCGCTTGATGAAGTTGATGCAGCCGCACTTTCTGTAAAGGCTCCAGAATTAGCATTAACGCAAAAAAATATTACAACAAAAAAAATACTAGTAGTTTTAAGATAAAATAATTTATTCATAACAAAATTTTATTTTACTAAAGATATGAAGTATTGTAAAAATTTATTTTATGAAAGAAATTGGACATTTAATATCAGGTGAAGAAGAATTTGAGAATTCAAATACTATTAATTTATATAATCCTAACAATGCAGAATTAATTGGTAAAGTTTCTTTAGCAAGTCCAAAAATAATTGATAAGGTTATATTGTCTTCAATGTCTGCATTAAATGAATGGAAGTCATATTCAATTTCTAAAAGATCATCAATACTTTTTGAATATAAAGTTTTATTAGAAAAAAATATTAACAAAATTGCAGATATTATCGGGGAAGATTTAGGAAAAGTAAAAGATGATGCTATTGGAGAAATTAGAAGAGGAATTGAAAATGTTGAGTATGCATGCGGTATTGGTGAGATTTTAAAAGGAGAATATAATAAAAATATCAGTACATCTGTTGATTCATGGAGCGAATTTGAACCTCTTGGGGTTGTCCTGGGTGTAACCCCTTTTAATTTTCCCACTATGGTACCTTTATGGATGTTTCCATTAGCTTTAGCCGCAGGAAATTCTTTCATACTCAAACCGTCTGAAAAAGACCCTTTGAGTACAATGTTTATTGCAAAGCTGTTTAATGAGACAGGAGCTCCTAAAGGATTACTTAATATAATCAATGGAAATAAAGAAACTGTAGAGAAATTAATAGAGGATAAAAGAATTAGAGCAGTAAGTTTTGTCGGATCAACTCCTGTTGCAAAAAAAATATATGAGAATTCTGGAAAATATGGAAAAAGATGTCAGGCTCTTGGTGGTGCAAAAAATCATGCATTAGTACTATCAGATGCAAATTTAGAATATACAACTAATCAGTTAATATCTGCAGCCTTTGGTTCGTCTGGACAAAGATGTATGGCCTTATCTGTGGCTATGGTTCAAAGAAACATTAAGGATAAATTCATTGAAATTCTAAAAAAAAAAACAAATACACTAAGAGTTGGCTTTAACATAAAAGATTCAAACAGCTTTGGTCCTTTAGTAACTCTTGAACATATGGAAAAAGTTAGAGATTTCATTGATATGGCTGAATCTGAAGGTTGCGAGATCATTGTTGATGGTAGAAATATAAATAAAGGGAAAAACTCAAATAATGGTTATTACCTCGGTGCAACAATCATTAATAATGTTAAAACTAATATGACTTCGTATCAAAATGAAATATTTGGACCTGTTCTACAAATAATTGAAGTTGAAAATATGGAAAATGCTATAGAAATAATTAATGAAAATAGATTTGGAAATGGTTGCTGTATTTTTACCAGTAATGGTGAATATGCTAGAAAGTTTTCAAATAATATAAACATTGGAATGGTTGGAATTAACATTCCACTTCCAGTACCTTCGTCATTTCATAGCTTTGGAGGTTGGAAAGAGTCTTTGTTTGGAGATTTAAATATCTATGGCCCAGACGGTCTTAGATTCTACACTCAAAGAAAAACTATAACACAGAGATGGCCTGAATCTAAGTTGTCTGAAAGTAATTTAGATTTATCCATGCCTGATAATTTAAACTAAAAAAGAAAGGGAAATACCAATATGAAAAAATGTATTTTTTTAATTATAACAGCAGCTTTATTTTTTCTTTTTGAAAAAGATATTGATGCAAAGGATCACATGGAGGTTTTGTGGGAGACTGAAAAGGTTTTTGAGCTTCCAGAATCCGTAATATTTGATAAGGAAAATTCTGTTCTCTATGTATCTAGTATAACTGATCATCCTTTTAAAAAAGATGGAACAGGTTATATTTCTAAAGTTGATTTGGATGGTAATGTTATTAGTCTTAAATGGATAAAGAATTTGAATGCTCCCAAAGGCTTAACAATCTCAAATAATAAACTTTACATTGCAGATGTTGATGAACTCGTTGAAGTTGACATTGCTTCAGAAAAAATTACCAATAAATATAAAGGTTATGGTTCAGTTTGTATGAATGACGTAACCCATGATAAATATGGTAATGTTTATGTAGGTGATACTTATACGGATACAATCTACAGACTAAATCAGTTTGGACAATTACCAGTGTGGTATTACTCTCCTCAATTAGCTCCTAATGGACTTCATATTGACGATGAGGATGGAAACCTAATTGTTGCAAGTTGGGGTGGAGTAATGGAAGGCTGGGGAACACCAGAGTTACAAGGAAGCCTAAAAAGTATAAATATTCACTCTAAAAAATTAAAAAACTTAGGATCTAAGCAGATTGGAAATCTAGATGGAATTGAATCAGATGGCAAAGGTGCATATTATGTTACCGATTGGTCTGGCGCAAAACTTTATAAAATAAAGAAAAATGGTAGCTTCAAAGTTCTAAAAGAATTAAGTAAAGGAGCCGCAGATCATGAAGTTATTTTGGATAAAAATATGATTATAGTTCCAATAATGACAGAGGGAAAACTTGTGGCATTAAAAATTAAGTAATTTTATGGCTAAAGCTAAGTCATTAGATTATTTAGCAAAACCTTTCTTACGTCTTGTTGAAAAGTTTTATCCTGACGCTTTTATTTTTGTTATTATTTTATCGATATTAACATTTTTATTAGCAATTACTTTTACAGATTCTTCCCCTTTGCAAACTTTAAATGCTTGGGGGAATGGGTTACCAAAGCTATTCACATTCACAGCACAAATTTCAATTATAATGATAACCGCTCATGCATTAGCACATACTGAGCCCGTAGAAAAATTATTGAATAAAATCGGTATGCTTCCAAATTCAGGTGTCCAAGCTTATTCATTAGTTACTTTTGTTTCTGGAGTTGCAAGCTTATTTGCATGGTCATTTGGTCTTATTGTTGGTGGATTAATTTCAAAATTTGTAGCTATAGGATGTAAAAAAAAAAAAATTAAAGTTCACTACCCTTTGCTAGTTGCCTCCGCATACTCAGGATATGTTATATGGCATATGGGGTATTCTTCTTCAGCTGCATTATTTGTTGCATCTGAAAATCATACTCTGCAAGATATTATAGGCATAATACCAGTTACTGAAACTATATTTAGTTCCTTTAATTTAACTACAGCATTTTTAGCTTTATTATTAATTACTTTTATAAATCCATTAATGAGACCACAAACTGCCAATAGTACAATTGAAATTGAAAAAAATTTATTTGAAAAAAAAAAAGAAATTAATATCAACAAAAATAATAGAAACTTTGCGCAAATAATTGAAAATAATAAGTTATTTAGTTTTTTTATAGGAATTTGTTTATTATTTTTTGTTCTGTATACATTTTATACTAAAGGATTTTTCTTAGATTTAAATTTAGTAAGTTGGACTTTTTTGTGTTTTGGCCTAATCTTATGTAATTCACCACTTCATTATGTAAAGTTAGTTAACAATGCTTCACCTACAGTTGGACCAATAATTCTACAATACCCTTTCTATGCTGGAATCATGGGCATTATGTCTGATACTGGCTTAATAAAAATTTTAGCAGATTACATTGTTAGTTTTTCTTCTTCTGAATTACTTGGATTTTATTCTTTCCTCTCAGCAGGAATTGTTAATATGTTTATTCCATCAGGAGGGGGGCAATGGGCAGTTCAAGGACCTGTAATGGTTGATGCTGCTAAAACACTGAATGTTGATCCTTATGTTGTTGTTTTAGGCGTAGCTTACGGTGATCAATGGACAAATATGATACAACCATTTTGGACAATTCCATTACTCGCTATCGCAGGTCTGCATATGAGACAAATTATGGGTTATACATTTGTAATTTTTATTTTTACAGGTTTACTTTATGGTGGAGCAATGATTTTTCTTGGTTCTGGATAAAAAAAATTTATATTAAAGTATTTATTTGTAAAATCTTCTCCATTTTGACGGTTCCATAAATTCTCCTTTCCAAATACCAAGATTATTTTGCTTTGCATAGATTTCATCTCTTATGTAATCACTTGAATATCTTCTATAGGCTAATGCCCATCCATTTTTCACCATCATTTTATTTAAATCTTGATTTTGCAAATAACATATTGCAATTATTCTTTTATATCTATCTTTATCCTTTTCTAAACAACTAATTTCTTTGCCTAAAATTTTTGCTTCTAAAAAATCCTTAGACTTTCTTCCACAAAAATAATCTTTTCCATTAATTTTACATTTTTGATTTATCTCAGGCGCATCAATTCCGTAAAGTCTAAATTTTTTTTTATTGAATTTGATTGTATCACCATCAATTACTTGAAGGTTTGAAGGTTTTGCAAATAAAGAACAGTTAAAAATCAACAGTAATAATAGAACTTTTAAAAATTGATTAATGAGAGTCAAGGTCTTTTTTAATATCTTCATGATCACCAACTACTATATGATTTTTACTTTTAATAATATACTTTTCAAAAAAAGGGATAAAAATTAAGGGAATAACTCCACCAATAATAATTCCTAAAATCATACTTCTGACGTGTGGGTCTAAGAAGCTAGCAATTAGATCAGCTAAAATATGAGATATTGCAGCACCCCAAAGCCCAGCAATATAACCGTTAGAGATTATTTTTAATCCTCTATTAATACTCCATCCTGTATAATATCCAATAATCATTATTCCCACATGAACAAATCCAAAAATAAAGCCCCTTAATTCATTGGCGAGAAATATGAGTTTATCGTCTAATAAATGATGCATAAAATTAGGTAAAATTTTCGATATAATTACATCATAAGATATTAATAAAATAATAAAATAAAATTGTTTAAATAATGACTTATTTTTATACTAATAAAGAATGAAATTAGATTTTGATTGTACTATTGTTGGAGCGGGAGTTGTTGGACTGGCAATAGCCTCATATTTTTCTCAAAAAAAAAGAAAAGTTCTTGTTATTGAAAGAAATAATACCTTTGGGGAAGAAAATAGTTCTAGAAACAGTGGTGTAATCCACGCAGGAATTTACTACCCAAAAAACTCTTTAAAGGCAAAATTGTGTAAAATTGGTAACAAAATGCTTTATCAATATGCCAAAAAGAAAAAAATTAATTATTTAAACTGTGGTAAATTCATTATCTCCCAAAACAATTCTGAAGAAAAAAAATTATTTGAAATTAAAAAAAATGCAAAAAGCAATGGTATCAATTTAGTCTATCTTGATAAAAAAGAGGTAAGGAAAATTGAACCAAATATTTTGTGTCATAGTGCTTTGTTATCAAAATCTTCAGGTATCATAGATGTACACAATTTAATGTCTAACTTGATTATTGATATTGAACAAAACAAAGGACAGATAGTTTACAATCAAGAGGTAAATTTTATAGAACAATTAGATTCAAAAGTTAATTTTATGATAAAAAGATATGATCAAATATTTACAACAAATTATCTAATAAATAGTGCTGGTCTAAATAGTCATTTATTGGCTAAAAATATTGTTGGTTATAATAATAATTTAATTCCAAAGATTTCATTTATTAAAGGAAATTATTTTAAACTATCAGGAAAATCACCATTTAGAAAATTGGTATACCCACTTCCATCAGAAAACGGACTGGGAATTCATTCTACTATTAATTTTAATTTTGATACAATATTTGGTCCTGATACTGAAAATATTAATAAGGTAGATTTCAATGTTAATCCAAAGTTAGAAGGTAAATTTATTAAGGCTATAAAAAATTATTGGCCAGAAATTAATGATAGAAAAATAATTCCAGATTACAGTGGAATAAGAACTTCACTAGAAAACAAAGACTTTATAATTCAAGGTAAAGAGGTTCATAAAATGAAAGGAATTATAAATTTATTCGGAATCGAATCACCAGGGGTAACTTCGTCATTGGCGATTGGCAAACATATATTTGATAAATATTTGAAATGCAATTAAAGAAGCCAGCCAAATATCAAACTTATAAGCATAAAAAATGTCAATAGTAAGCTAATTAACCCCATTGAAATAGGGTGAGTATTAGAACTATTAAATTGGTTATAAAGAAAAATCAAACAAAGAATAATTATATAAAAGCCAAACCAATTAGGGGAATTGTCTTTACATAAGAACTCAGTTTCGCAATATACTTCTAAAAGTAAATTTAAAAAATCAAAAATCTTTTCACCAAGTAACTAGCAAACTAAAATTATTGTTTAAATAATGCTAATGCATTGTTTAAAATTTCTTCGGATTTATCCACATTACCTGATTTGAGGAAGAACTCACCTTGAGAACGCAACTCTGTAATTCTAGATAGCTTTTCATCGGATAAGTTCGTTGTTGAGGATTCAAGCCTTTTATCAATCTCAGCCATAGATTGGTATGGACAAGCGATAGAAATTGATGAAGAGAATAATATTAAAATAAATGCTAAAATAGTATAGTTTTTCATAATAAACACCTTTCATATTATATTTATATTTTTTTTTTTTAAAATCTAGTATTTTTTTGTTTTAATTAAAAATATTATTGAAATATCACAGTTTATGAGAAATTTTTATCACATTCTGGGCTTATCTTTTGAGGCTCAGCCAGAAAATCAAGTCATTTCTGCAGCCTACAAAGCACTTGTTAAGCTTTATCATCCTGATGTCTTTAAAGGTGAAAAGAAAGAACAAAAACGAAAAATCTCTGAGATTAATGAGGCCTACGAAATTCTAAATAACCATGAGTCAAAACTTAAATACGATAAAAAATTAGAAAATTTTTTAAAAAAAAATTACTCAAAATTTTCAAATGAAGAATTTGATGATAATTCTGAATTTGATGAAAAATTCATAGATGATGATTGGGAAATTGCTCTAATAGTTTATCCTGAATTAATAGATTATAAAAATAATCTAAGCAATTATAGCAAGCAACTTGCCTTACAGTTTCAATTTTATTTACTTGAAACAAAAGAATTTCACAAACTAGAAAAAGTATCTGAATTTTTTATAGACTCATTTCTAGAAAGAAAATTTGGAAGATCAAAAAAAATCAAGGTTTTGTCCAAATTTTTAATTGAAGAGGGAGAAAAAGAACCTGCTCTTTTCCTAAATAAATTAATAAGAGTAATTGGCGCATCTAGTGAATCGAGAATTATTTCAACTTTTTTTGAAGATCATGAAGAAATAAAAGAAAAATTCGAAAAAGAAATTGAATCTAACAAAATTATAGATACAAAAAGTTTGTTTCCAAAAAAATATTTTAATGATTCAACGGAAATTTTTCCATTTATAATTATTATTATTTTTTTTATTTGTATGTTCATAATGATGACTTCAGAAAAATTATTTAATTAAATTTTATTTCCTTTAATTAATTCTCTTTTATCCAGTGCCTTTGAAAAAAGTTTGAAATCATCAAACACATTGCACTTCCCTCTAAACGAAGAGTATTTATGGTATTGCAGTGATTTTCTGTCAATTCTTGTTTCTCCAAAATAAATTGAATTTTCATTAGTTTGGTAGAGACCTTTATCTTTCTTGGATAATTCTAATTCCTTATCTCCACCTTGAAATTTATATTCAAATACTCTGTTAGATTCAAAAAAATAACCAATTGTATCCCCATACACTTTACATACAATACCCTTACCATCTATTTCACCAGCAAGTAACAAGCCTGGAAAAAGAATAAAGAATAATATCTTAAACATAACTTAACCCTCTAGAAATTATAATTATAAGATTAACAATAAAAGTTAAGTTTTTCTATAGCTAAGGGTTACAAAAAAACCTTACTATTTAGAAAAAGGTTGAGTTTGTAATAAATATAATTTGAAATTACTTACTTTTTAGCGAAAGTGTATGAATTTATTTCTAATCCAACAGAAATTTTTCGTGTATTCAATCTCACTTTATTCTTAATATTGTTTAAAATTAAAAAAAATATATCATGATTTAATTAATAGTTACTGATTTCAATATTAATTTTCTATTTACTTTAATTGCCGTCATTTAATTAAATAATATTTTTGTGAGTGATAAATTAAAAAAAATTATAGTTTTACAACATATTGAGCTTGAAGGTCTTGCACTACTGGAAAAACTATTAATTAGAAACAAATGCAAAATTGACATTGTAAAGCTGTTTCGAAAGGAGGAAGTGCCATTAAATCTTAAAATTTATGATATGATGATAGTTTTAGGTGGGCCAATGGATGTCTGGATGACAAAGTCATACCCTTGGCTAAAAAAAGAAAAAGAAATTATAAAAAAATTTGCCATTGATATGGAAAAACCATTTATTGGAATATGCTTGGGATGCCAACTTTTAGGGGAAGTTTTAGATTTTAAAATAAATAAATCAATAAAACCAGAAATTGGATTTTATGATGTTAGTCTTACTGAGGAATCAAATACAGATAAACTTTTTAAAAATTTTCCAAAAAAATTTAAGGCTTTTCATTGGCATAACAATGAAGTAGCTAATATCAGGAATTGTTCAAAAATTAAAGTTCTTGGATCATCTAAAATTACAAATGGGCAGATTTTTAGATATAAAAACAATGCTTACGGCATTCAATTCCATTTAGAAATTGAAAAGAATACAATAAACTCTTGGTTATTAAATAAAAATTATAAAGATGGTTTATTACGAATATACGGAAAATCAAAAATCAATGAACTTAAAGAAGAACAAAAGAAATATCTAAAAAAAATGCAGATTTTATGTGAAATATTTTTTAAAAATTTACTAAACAGCCTATTATAATAAACAAATTATTTTTAAAGTTAAAAAATAGTAAAATATTTAATTATTGATTAATTTGGTATATAGTATATATTATACTTACCATCCACATGGTTATAAAGTGGCGCATAGTACATGCGTCAAAAGTACATGCTTATTAACTTAAACAT
>MDTD01099712.1_pt1 | contig 11373 bp, 9 predicted proteins | sample 811221 | NCBI WGS metagenome assembly MDTD01 (sample SAMN05326646, study PRJNA326480) | marine metagenome | isolation source: seawater | place: Pacific Ocean: South West | collected 2011
TATAAAGAGGAGGTTTAGCAATATAGATATGTCCTGATTTAACCAACGGCTCATAGTGTTTTAAAAATAATGCTAGTAATAATGTTGCGATGTGTAACCCATCTGAATCTGCATCTGCAAGAATACATATCTTTCCATATCTGAGTCTGCTTAAATCTGAATTACCTGGCTCTACACCTATAGAGGTACTAATGTCCTTCACTTCTTTAGAATCCAAAATTTTCGAAGAATTAAGTTCCCATGTATTTAAAATTTTTCCCCTTAGAGGGAGGATAGCTTGAAAATTTTTATCTCTTGCCTGTTTTGCTGAACCACCTGCAGAATCACCTTCAACGAGAAACAGTTCATTTACCTTTATATCTTTGATAAGACAATCAGATAATCTACTTGGTAGTAATGTGCTTTTATTATTTTTTCTAACACTTTGTAAATTAGCATTAGTTCGTTCTTCTGCATTACTAATTACGAGTGAAGCTATCATTTTAGCCGTTTCTGAATTTTGATTGAACCATATCTCAAAGCTATCTTTAAGCTTTGGTGTTAATAACGACAAGATATTGGCAGATTGGAGCTTAGTTTTAGTTTGCCCAGCAAATTGTGGGTTCATCATCTTTATAGAAATAATAAATGAAGTATTTTTCCAAACATCATCCGGAGTTAATTTAATATTTTTTGGCAATAGTTTTTTCCTTGCACAAAAATCTCTCAATGATTCTACAACTGCTGTCTTAAGAGCATTCACATGAGTCCCTCCACTTGGTGTAGGTATTAAATTGACATAACTAGCTTGGATAGTATCATTAGATTCTGTTAACCACACACATGACCAATCAATAGTTAATTCAGAAGATTCAAAATTCCCGGAGCAAGGTTTTTCTGGTATAAAAGATAATCCATTTGATGAATTAATTAAATAGTCTCCGAGGCCACCATTATGCAAATAATCGGTTTTCCCCACTTCATATAACTCGTCGATAACTTGTAACTTAAGTCCTGGTTGAAGTATTGATTTCGCTTTCACAAGATTATGAAGATCTTTAATATCTAGTTTATGAGTATCAAAGTATTTTTCGTTTATCTTGAATTTAATTATCGTACCTGATTTCTTTTTCAGATCTTTCTTCGTTTTAGATAATTGTTTTTTAATAGAACCATTGGAAAATGACATTTCATATTGATGATTATCACCGCTTCTTACAACAATAACTTTAAGTGATTGTGAGAGTGCGTTTACTATCGACACACCCACTCCATGAAGACCACCAGAAAATTTATAGTTTTTATCCGAAAACTTTGCGCCTGAATGAAGGTTTGTCATTATCACTTCAACACCTGATACTTTATGATCTGGATGTTTGTCTACTGGAAGTCCTCTACCATTATCCTCAACAGATATAGAGTTGTCAGTATGGAGTTTAACAATAATATGATCACAAAACCCAGAAATTGCCTCATCAACACTATTATCAATTAATTCTTGAACTAAATGATTCGGATTTGTTGTGTCAGTGTACATGCCAGGTCGTTTTTGAACTGGCTCAATACCCTTTAGGACTTCAATATCAGATGATGTATATTTTTTTTTCACTATGTTGCTGTATAATTAATTATACTACAACAAAAAGGAGAGAGTATAAATGAATTATGTCTTTTATGATTTTGAGACATCAGGAACTAATAGATATTTTGATCAGCCAATTCAGATAGCTGCGGCATTAGTTAATGAAGACCTCAAGGTTGTTGAGACTTTAAATGAAACATGCAAACTAAAAGATGGCATTGTACCTAATCCTCAGGCCCTTCTCATCAATAAAATTAAAATTGATACGCTTAAGAACGGTCAATCTTTTTTCGAAATGGTGAACAAAGTTCATAGTAAATTCACTGATTGGTCACCAGCTACATTTATTGGATATAACAGTCTTTTTTTTGATGAGGTAGTTCTTAGACAGAGCCTATATCAATCTTTATATGATCCTTATCTGACAAATACAAATAATAACCGAAGAGCTGATTTATATCATATAATGTGTGCTATCGCGAAATTGAGACCTAGTGTTGTCAAACTTGGTTTAAATCCAAAAACAGAAAAAGAAAGTTATAAACTTGAGTACCTAGCTATAGCGAATAACGTTGAGCAAAAACAGGCGCATGATGCTATAAGTGATGTGTATGCAACTATTGGGATTGCAAAGATTATTAAGGAAAAAGCTAATGATTTTTGGGATCATTGTATAAATATCAGTAATCCAAATAATTTCTTATCATACTTAGACTTACAAGATGTTGTATTTAAAGCACCCTCGCATCCTTCGCATGATTTTTCTCCTATGTCATTTATGACCGCAAACCCGGAGAGACCAAAAGAGCTAAGTTTTTTTGATTTGAACTATGATTTAGAAAAATATAAAGACTCTAGGTTATCAGGAATTATTTCTCTAATAGAAAGTAAAGAAAAAATTATAAAAATATTAGAGATAAACAAAGCGCCAATAATACTAGGTGATGACTTCATAAATAATTCAGATCTTTTATCAAGCAAGTTAGATAATAATTATTACGAAAAAGCTAGTGAAATAAAAATGAGCAAAGAATTTATTGAAAAACTCGAACAAGCTTTGGTTGATAGAGCGCAAGATAAAGCTGTGAATTACCCCATGCCTGATTTTCTTGAGACTCAAATTTATTCAGGGTTTAGCGGGCCGGGAGACAAGGAAAAAATGAATGATTTTAGAAATACATCCGATTTTGAAAAAAAATATTTAATCTCTAGAGACTTTGAGGATGCTAGATACAGAGAGATCGCATATAGAATCCTCTTTAATGAGTGTCCGACAGTTTTTTCTGAGGATAAACTTAATGAGAGAAAGCAGTTCTTTGCACAGAGAGCTCTTGATTCGAGTAATGACGTGAAATGGTGCACAATCGACAAAGCGAGACGAGCCATAGAAAGCTTGCAAGGTAATGATGCATACAAGACAGATGTCTCATCAATAAAGGAAATTGAATTATTTATTAATGAAGAGGAAGAAAAATACAAAGAATATTTAGCCTGCTAATTATTTAGTGTACTTAAAATCTGTTTATAAGGAACATAGCCAGGTATTACTTTTCCAGTTTCCGTAAAAATCATAGGAGTGCCGTTGACTCTTAGGCTATAAGCTAATTCTAAATTTTGTTTGAGAGGGTTGTCACATTTGGCCTCATCAATGAAATCTCCATCAAAGGCTATCTCAAGTAAATCCTTTTTATTTTCTGAACACCAAAGTGAGACCATGCTCATATACGCATCATCATCAATTCCATTTCTGGGGAAAAGCACATATCGGACTTCAATATTATTTTCTAATAAATCTGGTATTTCATTATGTAGCTTTTTACAATATGGACAGGATACATCTGTAAAAACAGTTATGATATGATCTGTTTTTTTTGGCTTATAGATAATAGTGTCTTTTTTATCTAGTGTCTGAAGAACTGATATTCTAAAGTTTTCTATTTTCTGTTGCGTTAGATTAATTCCAGAATCAATCTCAATAATATTACCAGCTAACAAGTAATTTAAATCTGCTGTTAAATAAAAAATTTGCTCACCAATTAAGATCTCAAAAAAAGAATTATTTATCTTGTCAATAGAGTCTATTTTAAGATCAGGGTATGATTTGATAAATTTCTCCTCTGCGTCTTCCGTTGTGTAGCTATTTGTATTATTTTGAGTGCAAGAAACTAGTGCTATAAAACTAAATATTAAAAAATATCTCATAATTTACCTCTTGGGTGATGTTGAGCATGGAAGGCTTGAAGCCTCTCTCTCGCTACGTGTGTATAAATCTGAGTAGTTGATAAGCTAGAGTGACCTAATAGTAATTGAACAGCTCTTAAATCTGCTCCATTGTTTAGCAAATGAGTAGCAAAAGCATGTCTCAATGAATGTGGAGAGATATTTTTGTTTGGAATTGAAATTTTCGAGTATTTACAAATCATAGACCAACAAGCTTTGCGTGAAAATATTCTCCCTTTGTCTGTGAGGAATACTCTAGTATTATTCTTCGATGAAATTGGCACTTCTCTATGATTGTCAATATACTTTAGATACCAACTCATTGCTTTTTCTCCCAATGGTATGATTCTCTCTTTGTCGCCTTTTCCAATTACTCTAACTAAGCCTCGTTCTAGATCTACTTGATTTAAATTGAGTTCTATTAATTCTGATACTCTTAGCCCAGTAGCGTACAAAATTTCTAGAATACATCTATCTCTTATGCCTGTACTTGCAGAAGTATCAGGTGCATCTAAGAGGTTGGTAATATCTTCTTCACTTAAATTGATAGGTAACTTCCTCTTAAGCTTAGGTGAATCAATTAATTCACTTGGGTCAGAACTCATCTTATGCATTTTATATGCCCAAACAAAAAAGCCTTTTATGGATGATAAAATTCTATTAATTGAAGCAGAAGAACAACCTGATTCAAATTTCTCGGCTAGATACAAATTTAAATCGACGTCACTAGATTCTAATAGTGTAATATTCTTATTGTTCAACCATGACTCGAGTTTATGTAAGTCGCTTGAATAAGATAACATGGTATTTTTTGATAAACCTCTCTCTATCCAGATTTGATTACAATACTCAGTTATCAAGCTTTTTTTTCTGTGTGTCTGCATTTACATTTACGTATAAGTAATTGTACTATGAAATAAGTAAGTATGTAAAATAACTTGTAAGATATGAAAGAAATAATAAAAAATAGCTGTATCAATGAATTCGACCCAAATGCGTTAGAGGAAATACAAGCTATTAATAAGATTATTAAAGTAATTAAACCCAATAAATCTAGTGAGAAAGTTAATATTAAAGATGCTTTGCATAGAACTATTTCATCTTCAGTTCGTGCGTCAATAAATGTTCCTTCTTTTAGGAATTCTGCTATGGATGGTTATGCTATTAATCTTCATGATTTGAAGTTAAATAAATTCAAACTATCTGAAATTGGTGTCTCATTCGCTGGTAAACCCTTTCGATCATCTCTAAGAAAAGGTGAAACTGTGAGGGTTATGACAGGAGCATTGATACCTAAAAATGCAGATGCAGTAATCATGAAAGAAATGGTATCGAAAGAGGGTATTTATATTAATTTTCCTCAAAATATCAAAAAAAATCAGAATATTAGGTTCGCTGGGGAAGATATTAAAAAAGGAGAGACGGTTTTTAAACAAGGAGATGAATTAGATTTTTCTGGTCTATCAATACTATCTTCTCTAGGCATAGAATATGTTGATGTATTCTGTAAACCAAAGGTAAGTTATTTTTCAAGTGGGGATGAATTAGTTGCCACAGGCAAAAAGTTACAACAAGGTCAGATTTATGATAGCAACCGATATCTTCTTCATGGATTACTCAAAGATCTGCCTGTAGTCTTTACTGATTTAGGTATTGTGAAAGATAAGAAACTTCATTTAGTAAATAAACTCCGAAGAGAATCTGAAAAATCGGATATCATAATAACAACCGGAGGCGTATCAGTTGGAGATGCAGATTATATAAAAGATGCGCTAAATGAAGTTGGCTCAGTAGGATTTTGGAAAATTGCGATAAAGCCTGGAAGACCACTAGCATTTGGGAAAATAAATGATTCCTATTTCTTTGGACTACCTGGTAATCCTGTCTCTGCGGCAGTTACTTTTCAACTATTTGTAATTCCTGCTATAAATAGACTCTTATCACAAAAAAGAAAAAAAATGATTTTAATGAAGGCTATTTCTAAAAACAAGCTAAAGAAAAAACCTGGGCGAACAGAATATAAACGTGCGATATTATCGATAATTAATAATAAAACTTATGTTGAAACTACTGGTCTACAAGGATCTAACATAATGATGTCTATGCTTAGAGCCAATTGCTATATTAGGTTATCAACGGATGTGAGTGATATTAGCAAAGGTGATATAGTTGAGATTATACCTTTTAGTACTAAACTTTAATGGAATTATATGAAAGAAGAAATTGGATTATTTAAGACACTCATTATTTGTCTATATGATTGGATGCTTCTATTTTCGATACTATTTTTTCTCTCTTTTCCTTTCGTTTATTTGAATCAAGGAGACGATTTAGGTAATAATATTTTTTATCAACTTTATGTTTTCTTCATTATTATTTTTTATTATTCATGGTTTTGGATAAAGCATAAACAGACACTTGGAATGAAAAGCTGGAGAGTCTATATTGAGGATGTTAATGGGTTAGATAAAATATCTTTTAAACAATGTATTCTGAGAATATTTTTCTCTTTAATTGGTGGTCATATTTTTCTCATATTTAACAAAAGATCTTTACATGACTTAGTGTCAAAAACACATATTATCAAAAAAGATAATTAGCGTAAGCCTGACTCCAATTGATATTTAAAGATGTATTTGCCAAGTAATGCAAATGCTATTAGTGGTAGCATTACACTTATAAGTGGGTTGATACCAAAAATTAGTCCTATATTTGGTAAAATCGAAGAAATAATGAAGAATATGATTCCAATAAATAGACCTATTACAATCCTTTTACTTGTATTGATACTTCTCATTCTACCAAAAATGAATGGCATGGCTAAGAATAGCATCATCACAGTAGCTATAGGTTTCGTTACTTTATCCCAAAAAATTTTTTCTTGAATGCTAGTATCTAGATTATTACTCTCGAGATATTTTATATTACGTCGAACATCACTTAACCTTAAACTGTAGGGTTTATTAGTTTTGATATTTAGTAATTTAATATCGATAAGATCATCCGAGAGTATTCTTTTAAAACGCTCTTTTGTTACAGGGCTTGATGAGAGATCAATTTTAATAACCTCTGCAAGATTCCATTTTCCTTTAATAAATTTTGCAGACTGTATATACCTTACAGTAGAAAGTTGATTATTATCATCATATGTATAAACACTTACTCCTCTTAAAATATTATTAGGGTATATCTCTGATATTTTTATAAAGTTGGTATTATTTTTAAACCATGTTCCATTCTTATTAAAGTATGATTGCTTATTTAAAGCAGTATTTCTCATAGATTCTGCTTTACTACTGAACTTAGGTACAACAGAATCAATGACAATGTAGAAAAAGCTTGCAATGAAAAACGTCTGCATAAGTATAATTATAACAATTCTTCTAACAGACAAGCCCGCGGATTGCATTGCAACAAACTCCATATCTGCTGCCATAGCACCAAGTGAGAGTAATGCACCAATTAGGATAGAATAAGGAAACATTATTTCCACGCTTCTAGGAACACTCATGATAATGTATTTTAGAATCATCTTAAAATCATAATTCCCCTCGTTGAGATATTTCATTTCTGATGAAAATGAAAAAAATATTTCTATTGAAACCAAGACTAGTAGGCTTACAAGTAATCCTAATATAAATCTTTTGAGTAAATAAATATTAAGTATCATTATGTTCTACTCGGAATAGTGTTCATATCATTTTTATATATGAATATGACCAGAAAAAACATCAATAAGTGTATCCACCATATACCAAATAATGAGGGTGTAGCCTCCAATAAGTAAAGCTTCTCTATAACTGACATAACAATAAGATATGAAAAGTAAATTAAAGACCCTAGAAAAACCTTAGCGTATTTACCTTTTCTTGGAGAAGAATAGCTTACTGGGAATGCTATGAAACCCAGCAATATTGTTACAACAGGTAACAATAATCTCGATTGAAGTTCGGCGCTTGATTCTTTTCCATCTATACTTAATAAAGATAGTGTGCTAATCGCATCATATTTAGTGTTTATAAATTCAGGTAATTCTTGACCTAATTGTAGACCATGTTCTCTGTATTTAGTTTTTCTAGTTGTTGTATAATTAGGTGGTATAATTTCACTAATTACGCCATCCTGTAATAGAATGTATTTTCTATTATTTTCGTCTACGGTATACTTTGCAGTAGATGAATTTTCAATTGCATTTGCTTTGCTGCTAGATGTACTAAAGAAGATTTTTTCTAAAATATTATTATTTATATTTTCAACAAAAAAAGTTGCATTGCCACTTTGCGATGAAGTGAATCTTCCAGGATTAATTTCTTCGATTCGTTCTTCATTATTTAATTTATGTTCCATCTGATATCTATATTGTGTTGCTGAAGGTGTGATGTAGAGGGAAAATAGCCCAACAACAAAAGCGGCTGGCAGTATTATGCGTGCTATAATTTTAGTAATATCATAAACTGATATTCCTGAAGAATTAATTACGGCCATCTCGTTTTCGCTGTAGAATTTGCCAAAAGAGAGAATAATACCTAGAAAAAGACTTATAGGTATCAAGTAGATTGAATATTGTGTAATCTTTATCATTATCAGAGGAAAAAGTAGATAAGTAGGAAAATTACCTATAGAGCTCTCTTCAATGAGTCTAAGCATAGTATTAGCTGTTAATATTACAAGGAAAACTGCCAATACTGTAATGGAAGTTTTTGTAATTTCTTTAATAAGGTATTTTTCAAGAATTTTCATTTTTTATGTATCTAATTTTAACAAGTTTTAAAAAAAATGTTAATCTAGTGTATGTTTTAAATTAAAGATAATTAGGAAGGAAAATGAAGTATAAATATTCAAACGATCAAAAAAGCCTAAATAAATGTGATGTTCATCTCATTGGCGTGTTTACGGATAAAAAATTAAGCTGTATTGAGGGCGTCTTCTCTAGAGAGATACTTGATAATATTAAGAGAATTATTAAAACCTGTAATTTTACAGGGAAAAATGGTGATCATAGAACAATAGATGACTTTCAGATAAAAAAACAGATACTTCTTTTCGGTTTAGGAGAAAAGAAAAAATATGGCCCTTTAGTTATTAAAAAGACCATTTTACAAATATTTAAAAAGCTTATTCAAACTAATTTATCATCAGTATCAATTAACGTTGATAACCTAATATCTAGTGGTAATAATGAAGTAACTCTTGAAATGATAATATCAAGTATAGAGAACTCAAAGTACACGTATAAATTTAAAGATGAAAAAAATCAATTAAAAATAAAGACCGTATCAATCTTGTCAAAAAAGAAGATTTCCTCTAAAAGATTTAGTGAGATACTAAAATCATCTCTAGCTATTTCTAGCGGCATAAGTCTAGCTAAAGAGCTTGGGAACACACCTCCAAATATTTGTACCCCTACTTTTCTAGCTAGCTCTATTAAAAAATTAAAATCAAAATATAAGTCTCTAAAAGTTAAAATTATTGATGAACCAGAGATGAAACGTCTTGGAATGGGTGCATTTCTATCAGTCTCGAAAGGTAGTAAACAACCAGGTAAAATAGTAATAATGGAACACATGCCTATCAAATCACAGGAACCAATAGTTATAGTCGGAAAAGGTATTACTTTTGATACAGGAGGTATCTCACTGAAACCTTCGCCGAATATGGATGAAATGAAATACGATATGTCAGGTGCTGGAAGTGTCATTGGCGTAATGAAAGCTTGTGTTGAAATGAATTTGAAAAAAAATGTTGTTGGTGTGATTACTTCTGCAGAGAATATGCCTGGAAGTCAAGCAAGTAGACCTGGAGATGTGGTTCAAACAATGTCTGGACTTAAAGTGGAGATTTTAAATACTGATGCTGAAGGTAGATTAGTATTATGTGATGCAATTACTTATGCAAAAAAATATAAACCAAAATATCTTATTGATGTAGCAACACTCACTGGTGCGTGTCTAGTTGGGCTAGGGAAATATCCGAGTGGCTTATTTTCCAATAATCAAACTCTAGCAAATAAAATAAAATCATCTGGTGATAAGACTGGTGATAGAGTGTGGCAACTACCTCTCTACGATGATTATTTCGATGAATTAAAAACAAATTTCGCAGATATACAAAATATCGGCGGACGATATGGTGGAGCAATAACTGCTGCAGCATTTCTAGCTAAATTTACACAGGATATAAAATGGGCTCATCTCGATATAGCTGGGACGGCATGGGAGGTAGGGCCAGGTAAGGGCTCAACTGGTAGACCGGTTGATCTTTTGATTGATTTTATAAGATCAAATTAACATTGAGTAGTAGAATTCATTTTTATAATATCCAAGATGCATCCAATAGTATCAAATCTATTTGTAAAATTATCAATAAGTATTATAAGGAAGGTTATAAAGTTGCTGTTATATCAGATAATGATGACATTATTGTTTCACTTGACAAGGATTTATGGACCTTTGAGCAAATTAGCTTTGTGCCTCATTGCACAATCAATAATCTTGAACCTGATTGTAATGTAATTCTCATAAGCAAGAATCATGTGGACGAAAAAACATATTTGCGTGATTTTGATGTTATTATGAACTTATCCGATGATTTATGTGATTTTAAATACGAAAATAAAATTTATCTAGAGATTGTTACCTCAAATGATAAACAGAAAGAGAGAGCTAGAGAGAAATATAAATACTATAAAGATCTTCAAATAAAATTAGATTACGAGAGTATGTAATGGATGTAAAATATTCGCCGAAAGATATAGAGAACAAAATTTATGAGAAATGGTTGAATAATAACTGTTTTTCTCCGAAAGATTTAAAATCAAATTACTCTATTGTCCTTCCACCTCCAAATGTTACAGGTACTTTACACATGGGGCATGCATTTCAACATACTATTATAGATATTCTTATACGATATAACAGAATGCTTGGGAAAAGTGTTTTATGGCAACCTGGCACAGATCATGCGGGAATAGCTACGCAACTTGTAGTAGAGAATAATCTTGCTAAAGAGAATATAACAAGAAATGATATTGGTAGGGATAAGCTAGTTGAAGAGATTTGGAAATGGAAGGAAGAGTCAGGTAATACAATTATTCAACAAACCAAACGACTTGGTTCTTCAGCAGATTGGTCTAGAAATAGATTCACAATGGATGAGGGTTTAAGTAAAGCTGTGAGGAAAGTTTTTATAGATTTATATGAAGAAAAACTCATATATAAGGGGACAAGATTAATAAATTGGGACATTAAACTTCAAACAGCTATCTCGGATTTAGAGGTTGCTAACGAAGAAAGAGATGGATATTTATACTATCTACAATATAAAATCAAGAATACGGACAAAAATGTAGTGGTTGCTACTACGAGGCCAGAGACATTATTTGGTGATGTTGCTATTTGCGTAAATCCGGATGACGATAGATTTAGTCATCTTACAAACGAGAAAGCAGTTATACCTCTAATTAATAGGGAAATTCCAATAATAAAAGACGAAATAATAGATATTAAATTTGGTACTGGTTGTGTAAAGATAACACCTGGTCATGACTTTAATGATTTTAATTTAGGGAAAAAATATAATCTCGATAGTATAAA
>MDTD01160328.1_pt1 | contig 11373 bp, 9 predicted proteins | sample 811221 | NCBI WGS metagenome assembly MDTD01 (sample SAMN05326646, study PRJNA326480) | marine metagenome | isolation source: seawater | place: Pacific Ocean: South West | collected 2011
GGGTGCGGATCTCATTGCCTCTCGAGGGAAGATGTCACGCGCGGATCTCGATGCTGTGGCGTTCGGCAGTCATCAGCGAGCACTGCGCGCGCAACAGGAAGAACGCTTCACCTCCATCGTGCCCATAGCGACATCGAAGGGATTGGTTTGTAGCGATGAATGCGTCAGACCCTCGCTTACCCCCGATCGACTTGCCGCGATGCCCAGTGTTTTTGGTGATTTGGGGAAGGCGGGATCTGATCAGGTGCAGCTCGCGAAATTTCCTGACTTGGGTGAGATTAGCCATCTTCATACAGCGGCTAATTCGCCAGCGATGTGTGATGCCGCGGCCGTACTAATGGTTGGCTCATCCAAGTTTGCCGAGGAGCAAAGGCTGAAGCCCATCGCTCGGATCGTCGACACAGTGACCTGTTGCGGGGAGCCCCTTGAGGTGGTGAGTGGATGTGTTGAAGCCACGAAAGCCATTCTCGAACGTAACCGACTTGTACCTTCCGAGGTGGATGTGTTCGAAATTCATGAGGCGTTTGCGGCCACTATTGTGAAGTTACAGCGAGAGCTCGCGATTGATGACACGCGGCTGAATGTGAACGGTGGCTGTATTGCGTTGGGTCATCCGATGGGTGCAACGGGAGCGATTATGGCGGGTACGGCGTTGGATGAGCTGAAACGCATCAGCGGACGGCTGGCTGTGGTTGCCGCGAGTGGCGCCGGTGGTACCGGCAGCGCCCTATTGCTGGAGCGTTGTAACTAATCTTGCTCAACCTCATTGGTGATGCCTGGTTGGTAGCGAATCTCATTAGTTAGTCGCTTTTTGTACCGACGCTGTCGCCGTCGAGCTTTAGCTGCATTGGCGCGCCAGCCCTGGCGTTTGTCTGCGACCAATTCATCAAGGTCATCGGCGGTTTGAACGTTCAAGCCATCACTCTCATAGGTTCGCCGTGCCATGGCAGTCTCGCAATCGTCTTGGCCAAAGTCGTTTATCAGTGTGACTGTCCCGGTCATGGGATGCGATGGGCACATGCAAAGTGATGTCAACGCAATGTGGACGCGCGGCTAGCAAAATCGGTCAAACGCGCTTGTATCGCGGGCCAACCGCGCTACCCTGTCGGAGTTGACGTATTTGATGGGGGAGATCGTGGCGTTATTCAGTCGTTTTGTGGTGGCGATGTCACTGGTGCTGATGGTTGCCTGTGGCGGGGGAGGTGGGTCTTCGCTTCCTACACCAACTCCAGTAGTAGACGGTTCTGGGTCTTCAGGCGACGGAGGCGCGACAACCCCCCCACCTGCGCCGCCCGAGCCACTAGAGCTCAGAGAAATGGTCGGCAATGAGCTGGCGCTTGATGTAACGCGGTTTCTGACTCAGGCGACCTTTGGTCCGACCGAATCGGAAATCAAGGCGCTGTACGAATCCAATGGTGATTTCGACGCCTGGATTGACGAACAGGTGGCAGCAACACCTTCACGGATCCTAGAAGGTCTCGATGCGCATATGCAGGCCTCGGGCTTAGACCCGAGCAATAAGCGAAACTTGGAGCTTGATTGGCAGAAACGCATGCTCACGAGCGATATGTTGTGGGAGCGATTTGTTCATGGCGAGGACCAGTTACGCCAACGGGTTGCCTTCGCTCTGAGTCAGATTTTTGTGATCTCTGATTTGTCTGATGCGCTGTTCAATGACGCAAGGGGCATAGCTAATTATCACGACATCATGACCGACTATGCGTTTGGAAATTATCGAGATTTATTAGAGGCGGTGACCCTAAACCCCATGATGGGTGAGTACCTCAGTATGGTGCGTAACGAAAAGGCAGATGCGTCACGCAATATCCGCCCGGACGAGAACTACGCCCGAGAAATGATGCAACTGTTCACGATTGGTTTGGTCGAACTGAATGATGATGGAACTGTCAGGTTGGATGAGGTCGGCAGCCCAATTCCAACCTACGATCAAGAGATCACAAAAGCCTTTGCCAGCGTCTTTACAGGGTGGATGTACGGTAACGCACCTTACTGGTACTGGGCTGACTGGTTTAATGAGAGCACGACTCTGGCAATGAAGCCCTTTGAGGCCTACCACGATACTGAGACAAAAACCTTATTGAACGGTGAAGTCCTGCCAGCGGGACAGACAGCTCAGCAGGACCTTGATGCGGCCTTAGACAACGTATTCGCGCACAGGAACGTGGCGCCCTTTGTGAGTAAACAACTCATTCAGCGTCTGGTGACTAGTAACCCGTCACCTGACTATGTGGCCAGAGTAAGTGCGGTGTTCAACGACAACGGCAGTGGCGAGAAGGGTGATCTGGAAGCCGTTGTACGAGCGATCCTGCTAGATGACGAGGCAAGGCAACTCAGTCCAGAGACACGCCAGACCTTTGGTAAACTCAAAGAGCCCGTGCTCAAATTTACCTCTTTGATGCGAGCTTTCCATGTCGAGGCCTTTCAACCGCTGACTGAGGACGGATCGGTTGAGCGCGAGACAATCCGATTTTTCTGGCCCGGCTACGATTACGGTCAAAGACCGTACGGCTCCCCCTCGGTGTTCAATTTCTACCGACCGGATTACAAACCAGCCAATGCATTTGGTGGCGCAGATGTTGTGAGTCCTGAATTCCAGATTCTGAATGAAAAAAACATTACTGCGGCCTCAAATTGGGGCGGATCCATTGTGTTTAACTCCTACGATTTTTTGCGCGATGGCTGTGAGGAGAACCTCGATTTCGAAGCAGGGGCTGGTTGCTTGTATGCGAAGTTCGAGGATGAAATTGAGCTCGCAAAAAATACGGATGAACTGCTCGACCACCTCAATGTCCTCATGATGGCAGGTGGCATGAGCGATGACATGCGCGGGGTGATAGCCGATCACATTGAACCGTTTGACCCAAATGACGAGCAACAGCGCCTCTACCGAGTGGCCGAAGCGACTTATCTGATGTGGATGTCGCCCGAATTTGCCGTGCAGCGCTAGGAGTGAATCAGATGAAAGCATGCAAACCTTCGATGATCGACCGGCGCAACTTTATTCGACGTTCAGCACTTGCTGCCGTCGGTAGCTCGAGTTTCTCCGCACTGACAACACAATTTAATCTGGCACATGCGCAAGTCGGTGACGCTGATGATTACCGAGCCTTGGTTTGTGTCTTCCTCTACGGAGGTAATGACGCGTTCAACATGTTGGTCCCTCGGTCGCTGGGCGAACACACAACCTACGCTGACACGCGCCGCAGTCTCGCGATAGCGCGGGAAGATTTACTGCCCTTAAATCCAGCCAATAGCGTACCCGCCGACTACGGTTTGCACCCTCAAATGTCGGATCTGAAGAACCTGTTTGATGACGGCAAGCTCTCACTCATTGGTAATGTGGGGACGTTGATTGAGCCCACACTGCAGTCGGATTACGTTAATCAACGGGTGGAGCTGCCGCCGCAGCTTTTCTCTCATAACGATCAGCAAAATTTTGTGATGAGCCTTCAATCGAACCAGAATCGTCAGGGTTGGGCGAGTCGCATTGCTGATCTTATGATCGACACCAATACCAATCAGAACCTCTCGATGAACATCACCTTGAGCGGCTCGAATACATTGCAGACGGGCGGTCTTCAAGCGCCTTATGCTATTGGTGCAGGTGGGGTAAACGACTATTGGTCCCTGCAGCCGGGGAATACGGAGGAGTGGTCGGTGAGACGCAATGCCGCCTACGATGCCTTACTCGCGCAGTCTCAGTCTCATCTGTTCGCCACGGAATTCGCTCGCACACAAAGACGCTCTATCGACCTGGGTGTTGAGCTGCGTCAGGCACTGAATGCAGTGGGCGCTCCGCAGACGGCATTCGATGGATCTAGCCGTCTCGCCTCAATGCTAAGGATGGTGTCGCATCTGATTGCCGCTCGACAGCAGCTTGGAATGAAGCGCCAAATCTTTTTTGTGGGCATCGGCGACTACGATACGCACGGTGACCAAATCAATCGACATCCGACACTCATGAACGAGCTCAATCACGCGCTGACCTCGTTTTATCACGCAACGGTCGAGCTGGGTGTGTCCGATAAGGTCACTACCTTTACTGCCAGTGATTTTGGTCGAACTCTGACCAGCAACGGCGACGGTACGGATCATGGTTGGGGCAGCCACCAAATGGTCATGGGTGATGGTGTCGATGGCGGTAAAATTTTTGGCACGATGCCAGAGCTCGCTATCGGGAGTAACGATGACATTGGTGAAGGCCGAATCATCCCGACAACCTCGGTCGATCAATATGCGGCTACGCTTGCGGGCTGGTACGGACTGACACCATCTCAAATTGCGGAGACCTTCCCAACGCTGGCTAATTTCAACACGGCCGACTTAGGCTTTATGCGATTTGGCTAAGTTAGTGTGGGGGCCGCGCTGCAATTGATCGAGCTAGTCCATATCCTCTTGGCATTGCCGCCGTTGTCTCAGTTTGATGCCGCAGAGGGGAAGGCCTTCACCACCTCTTTCAGCAAGTCCCATCGATTAAACCCCTGACGTCCGTAATCGAGACCCCTTCGAACAATAACAAGGTCATGGCTGGGAACGACGATGACGTACTGTCCGCGGTTGCCTGCCGTGCTGTAGGCATCACTGGGGACCTCATGTTTTCGCGCGTCGGGTACTAACCACCACTGGCCACCGTAGTCATTTCCACGAACCTGAGATGCAGGCGCCGGGGTACGAACAAAGTCGATCCACTCGCGAGAGATAAGTTGTTCGTCTTGCCATTGTCCGTCTTGGAGAAATAGTAGGCCGAATCGCGCAAGGTCGCGGGCGTTGGTATAGACCTGTGAGGAAAAAATAAAATCGCCAAATCGATCGGTCGAAGCGAGCGTATTAGTCATCCCCAGCCGATCGAACAAAGCTTTGTGGGGAAAGAGCTGGTAATCGGATTCATTGGCAAACGTTTGTTTGAGCGCGAACACGGCGAGCAAAGTGTCGTAGTTCTCATAATCCCAAAACGTGCCGGGCTCCCGAATAAGGCCGCGATTACGCATCCCGTCTACTGAACTCGCGCCCGCCCAATAGGCAAGACCGGAGCCTGTCGCGTACTCCATGCCAAAGCTATCGACGGGGTAGAGGCCTGAACTCATGTGCATCGCATGTCGAAGGGTGATGGCATCGCGTGGATCCGACGCTGGGCGATCTTTAATTACCGGCAACCACTCGAATGCTAAAGGCGCATCCAGAGCCAGTTCCTCGCTGTCCACCTTCATGCCGATCAGTGTTGACGCAATGCTTTTCGCCGTGGACCAGGTGCGGGTTCGCGTTGTCATATCAAATCCATCTGCGTACCGCTCGAGCACAATCTCCCCCTTGTGTAAGACCAGCAAGCTGACGGTCTTTTGTTCAGGCGAAGGTCGCTCAAAGGCCCAGGTTTCCACTGCACTAAGAGCCGACTGTGAAATGTGCGGATCGAGGGTTGTGGGAGTGACCACGTCACCCATCGGCCAGGGCAAGCGGCTTGTATCTGTGCGGTAGCTAAGATCAATCGTTGGTAACTCATCCGCAGATGCCATATCCCAATCGGGTGGTACGACAATGCATCCGATTCCATCTCGAAAGACCGCGTGAACTCGGTCACCATCCGTGCCGCCACCCACGCCAACCCATCGTGCATCGCGATCCACCGTATAGTTCCCACCAGACGCGGTTCCGATAACGCGCTCGCCTAGGTAGGCGAGTTCATCACTGAAGACCTGATCGATCGTGCGATGCGATGTAAATAACCCGTTGCAACTCAGGACTGCTTGAACCCCATTTCGTATGAGCTGTCGATTGTGGTCAAAGTAGTCGTATTGTGCGGAGGCATTAAGCGCGGTGAGTACGGTAGCTAAACCTACAATCTGACCAAGGTTTCGTATGGGCATGCGTATTTATCTCGTTAAAGACTCAAAAGAATGCGGTAGTTTACTGCCATACAACCCTAATTCGGATACTGATGGCATGACTGAGGCTGAGACGCCGGTATGGCTTCAACAACTCAAGCGCGCAATACGTGGAAATCGTCGTGATGCCCATAATCGCTATGTGCAATTTGCGACGCTCGGGCTGGACGGCAAGCCTCGGGTGAGGATGGTCGTTTTTCGGGGATTCTCACTCTCTGAAACCTCATTTTTTATCATCACGGATGCGCGAAGCCACAAAGTGAAAGAGCTAGGCCAGTGTCCTGATGTGGAGGTGAGTTGGTATTTCACCCAGACTCGAGAGCAGTTTCGACTGCAATGTAGCGCTGTGACACATAGCCATGGGGCAGACGAGGACTTACACCGTGACACACTCTGGAAAGGATTGTCGGACGCTGCAAAAGCACAGTTTTTTTGGCCAGAGCCGGGGCTTCCGTCGGGCGAGGGTCAGTCGATAGAGATCACGACGCATCCCCCGGAAACGTTCACTGTCATCGAGTGCAGCCCACAGCGGGTTGATCATCTTGTGCTTGCTAAAATACAGCGACGCACGCTCTCTGATTTGACGGCAGCAGGTTGGACAGAGGTCCCGATCAATCCATAACCTATCGGCACTGTTGTTATCGCAGTACCCCCAGGTCGAGCAAGGCTTGCCGGAGTAACTCTGACTGCGGTAAGTGGGGGCAGAGGTGTTCTGGCGCCCGATTTGATTTATGCTGGCGGTCTAACAATAACAACTGCGTTCATCGTCTTAGAGGTAACAAAACATGTTGAATTGTCGTGATGGTATTCCTTGGAACACGCTCGCTCTCTTCGTTGCAATCGGTGGATTAGCCGCTTGCTCGGGTGAGCCCGTCGAGCAGTCGAGCGAGGCTTTCAGTGCGATGGCGGATGTCCATAACAACCCCGATGTTGTCGCCAGCACTGCGGAGATTGATCAGCTCTTGATCGATCAGGATCCCACAGGGAATTGGATGGCCAGCGTGTTTGATGCGGACACTGTTTTGCTAGAGCGAGGTGGCCTTGACGAAGCCGCCACTGCCGAAGGCGATACCCCGGTACCTCAAGGACGAACTGCGTTTTACGGTGACTTACACGTCCACACCGAGTATTCCTTCGATGGGTATGCCATGGGGACACAGGCCACGCCCTATGATGCGTATCGCTTTGCCAAGGGGGAAGCCATCACCAACCCTGGCGGTTTCGAAATGCAGCTCTCACGGCCACTCGATTTTTATGCGGTGACCGACCATGCAATGTTTCTTGGATTGGCGAAAGCATCGGCCGAGACCGTTACCGAGTTTTCTAAAAATGATTTTGCCGCGCCGTATCACGGGCTAAATGATCCGCATAACTACGACACTGATTTTTTCAGCATGATTAAGCGGCTGGGGACTTTTGCTAACTTCCTGCCCAGTGCCGTGGGGAGTATTCGATCAGGCGACATAGATAGGGACGAGGTCCTCGGCGTCATCCGGTCCGCGTGGGAGGACATTATCGACGCCGCTGATGAGCATAATGATCCAGGGAACTTCACAGCTTTTGTTGCCTACGAATACACGGCATCGACCCAGGACATGGGTAACCTGCATCGTAATGTGATTTTCAAGGGCAGTGATCGCTTACCGAGAGAGCCGTTCTCGCGGTTTCACTCGGTTAATCCCGAGGATTTGTGGGACTGGATGGATGATTTGCGGGCGATGGGTGTGGAAAGTTTGTCTATCCCACACAATTCGAACGGTTCGAATGGTCAAATGTTCAAGTTGGAAGATTGGGCGGGCGATCCGCTGGATGACGCCTACGCCGAGCAGCGCATGCGCAACGAGCCCGTTGTGGAGATCACTCAGGTAAAAGGCACCTCCGAGACTCACCCACTTTTATCTACCCGCGATGAGTTTGCAGGCTTTGAGATCATGCCTTATCGGGTGGCAACCAACGCCTTGAGTGCGGTTAATGGATCCTACGCGCGCGAGGCGCTTCTCAACGGACTCGCCATTGAGCAAGCGGGCGGTGAAAACCCTTACAAGTTCGGTTTCATCGGCTCGAGCGATACCCACTCGGGTGCGGCTGCGATTGAAGAGGATAACTACGTTTCTAAGTTGGGTTTGCTGTCAAGCGAGGCCGTTCAACGCGGCTCGGTTCCGTACACAGGACTGGATGCGCAAACCTTCTACTGGGGAAGTCGTGTACTTGCCGTGACTAATCCATCGCCGCGAGGTGGTGCCGGATACTCGAAGATAAACGGAGAGGTCTACATCAATGGTGCGACGCCTACTTTTGGTGCGTCGGGACTCGCGGCAGCCTGGGCCGAAGAAAATACCCGAGATTCACTCTATGCGGCGTTCAGACGAAAAGAGGTTTTCGCAACCTCAGGTCCGCGCATTCAAATACGTTTCTTCGCAGGGGCTGACCTCGAGGAGTCGATGATGGCCTCGCCAGAAGGGATAGACCGAGCCTACGAGGCTGGCGTGACCATGGGTGCGGATTTTCTACTCACAGAGGCAGGCGGTGGCGCACCGAAATTTTTAGTCATGGCATCTGCTGATCCATCCAGTGCGCCGCTACAGCGTTTGCAAGTCATCAAGGGCTGGGTAGATGAAGCTGGTCAGACACACGAGGACATCATTGATGTTGCCTGTGCCAAAGGTGCTGCGGTTGATCCGGAAACCAATCGTTGTCCTGATAACGGGGCGCGTGTAGACATCTCAAGTTGTGCGATCAACCCGGAGACAGGAGACGCTCAGCTGTCAGCGCTATGGAGTGATCCGGAGTTCGACCCAAAAGCTCGAGCATTTTATTACGCACGTGTCATCGAGAATCCAACCTGTCGGTGGTCGACATGGGACGCTATTCGCGCCGGAGTGGAGCCTCGGCCGGACTTGGCAAAAACACTGCAAGAGCGAGCCTGGTCCTCGCCCATCAACATCATTCCTGGTGATTAATAGCGCCTCAGCTATCGATCAGACTGAGCATCAATTCATCACCGACTTTTAGGTGCGCGAGCTGGTCTAGCGACTGGCTTTCGCACTGCAACACACGTGGATAGCCACCGATGGTTTGCCCATCTCGCATCAGAATGATCGCTTGCCCACTATGTGTCAGTTGGACAGTCCCAGGCTGAACACCCGAGGAGACCATTTCACTATGCCGCTTCTCCTCGCGCAGTTGGATTTGGGTGTCAGTTCGCAAACCAACTCGGTTCGACGGATCGACCACTCGGATGCGCTTGGACAGGAGCTGCGATCGTCCGTGGTCGTCCATCCAGTCGTACTCAGGACCTGGCGACACCTTGATGATATTACTGAGTGGTTGAGGCGGAAGCAGCGTCGACGGCCACGGGTTGACCGACCTATCTCTCGTCTCTAAGACATCCCCACGCGTCCACACCGCGCCTGGCACGAGCTCATGACTTCCGATTCTGAGGGCGCTTGCGCTTCCCAACCAACGCTCAGCCTGCCACTCACCTGAGACCGAAAGGTAGGCACGACATCCGTTCCCGGATGACTTGATTAATAGCTGGTCTCCCAGGTTTACTGATATTGGAAGCAGCGCAGGCTGCGGTTGACCATTAAGGAGCAGATCAAAACCGCTTCCGACAAGCGCAACTCGTCCGGCTTCAAGGCAGTGTAAATGCGGTCCGGAGAGCGTGACTTCTAACACCGGTCTGTCGAGCGCATTTCCCACTAAATGATTCGCGTACCGCATGGCACTTCTATCGAGCGCACCTCCGATGGGTACGCCCATATGCGTATGGCCGGGCCGCCCCAAATCTTGAGTAGTGGTTCTTAAGCCGCTCGTGGTGAACTGGAGCTTCATCGACGGGTCGCCTGCTTGATTACTGACGCGATGGGTCGCTTTTCCAATTCTTTGAATACCTCGGGAGTGACAGATTCAAAACGGATTCGATCGTTGACTTGAAATAGCGCTGGCTGGTCAGCTTGAGTTTGGAAGACAGCGAAAGGCAACCGACCTATGATCCGCCACCCGCCCGGTGAGTCGAACGGATAAATGCCGGCTTGAGTGCCAGCAATGGCAATCGATGACGCAGGTACAGTTGCGCGCGGATCCTGCAGACGGTTGCAGTGCAGTGCCTCTGGAAGATTCCCGAGGTAAGTGAAGCCGGGCAGGAAACCAATTGCATGGACGCGATATTCCGCAGCGCAAAAGCAGTCAACGATGGACTGCCAGTCTTGCAATAGCTCTGCCTCTAACGCGGCGTAGTCGAGCGCGTAGGGCGTATCGAAGCATGCCGGCAAAGACCACTGATTTCCTTTCGGTATGTCTTTGACGTTGATGGTATCCACGATGGCATAGATCTCGGTCTGTAGGGCTGAGTGCTGTATTTGCTCGCGCTCAAAACAGACGAGTAGGCTGTTGTAGCTTGGCGTCGTTTGGGTAATACCACGGGTGCGCTGCTGTAAGAGTTGAGCATTCAGGGCCATAACGATGTCGCTTGACGCATCGGTGCTCCCGGCATCGACATCGACGAGTAGGGCTGAATCACCGAAGGGTCGAATCGCCATCTTGAATGCGGGAGATGGGGTCATGTTGCGCCGATGGTGAGACCGCGGGAGATCAGGTGGTTAGTAATGAGCGTTAGGTGCTCTAACGCACCGGGTGTATCACTGTGGACGCAAATGCTTTGAGCTTGCAGTGGTAGCCACTTACCGTTGATAGATTCGACTCGCGCATGCTCAACAATCGACATGATTTGCTCTACCGCTGTCTCGGACTCGGTAATCACAGCGCCAATTTGTGATCGGGGACTTAGCTGGCCGTCATCGGCATAGCGTCGATCGGCAAATGCCTCGCCAAGAAACGGCATTGCCAGATCCTCGCAGATTGCGCTGCAATGACTCCCAGCTAGGCCCATAATTTTCAGTGTCGGATCAAACTCTTTAATTGTTGTAACGACGAGTGATGTCAGCTCAGCATCCCGCGCCATATCGTTGTAGAGAGCGCCGTGAGGTTTTACGAAACTCAATTCGCCACCTAGCTCAGTCACAATTGCCTTGAGTGCAGCAGTCTGCTCGGTTATCGCTGCGGACAGTGCGTTTCCTGAAATAGACATCGACAGGCGACCGAAGTTTTCTCGATCTGGATAGGAGGGGTGTGCGCCAATTCGCAGTCCGGCATCCAGTGCTGACGCCGCCGTTTGTCTCATGGTGTGCTCAGATCCGGCATGCCCCCCACACGCTATGGAACAGCTACTAATAAATTGCATCAGTTCGCGATCTAGCACCGCACTGCCCTCGGTTTCACCCTCACCCATGTCGCAATTCAAATCGATGCGCAGTGACATCTCATAGCCATCCTATTGCCAGCAAGATGCTGCGTAAGCCGAGCACGAGTGTGATGCCCACCACCAGACACCCCAGAAGGTTCTGTGCCGCGTTGTTTGAACGCCCGCCGAGCAGCGTTTTATCATTTGAAACCCACAGTATGAAGATCGCGA
>MDTD01089775.1_pt1 | contig 11372 bp, 10 predicted proteins | sample 811221 | NCBI WGS metagenome assembly MDTD01 (sample SAMN05326646, study PRJNA326480) | marine metagenome | isolation source: seawater | place: Pacific Ocean: South West | collected 2011
AAATAGAGATTTTTATTATAAAAAATATAATAAATACTTAAATAACAAATCTTTTTCTTGTCATCTTTGTAAAACGAGCCGAAGCACAAAGTTTTTATCTTATAAAAAATATCAATTAAGAAGATGTAATAAATGCGATGTAGTTTTTAGCAATCTGAATATCTCAAAATTTCAAACTTCCAATTTCTTTAAAAAAAATAAAATAAACTCCAAAGACTTTAAAGAAGAAATGATAAAAACTTTCAATTATAGGAAGAAAAATTTTGGATTAGAGAGATTAAAATATATCAAAAGCAAAATTTTTCGTCACAGAAAAAATTTTAAAGTTTTAGATTTGGGTTGTGGATCTGGTTATTTCATAAGTGTTTTGAAAGACAACAATATAAATAATAAAGGAATAGACCTTGATAGATCAAGAATAAATTTTTGTAAATCAAAAAAATTAAATGCTCAAGTTTCCAATCTTTCAGATGAAAAAAACAATACTTACGATTTAATTACAATGTTTGATGCAATTGAGCATTTTTACGACCCAATAAATGAACTTAAAATTGCTGCAAAAAAATTAAAACCAAAATCTTTTATTTTGGCTTATACACCTAATATTCATTCACTGTCTTTCGAATTGATGCGATCTGATTTAAATTTATTAGCTGTTTTTCGTCATATATGTTTTTTTAATTATAAATCTTTAAAATATTTATCAAAAAAGGCAGGTTTAAAAATCAAACTAATCGAATATTACGGTTTAGATGTAAAAGATTATTTCCAATCAATTGAATTTAAACAAAATATTAAATTAAATAATAGATTAAAACATTTTGCCAATTTAACTCAATCGATTATTGATAATCAAAAATTATCAAACTCCATGAGAATAATATTTCAAAAAATTTAAATTTAATTATATTTGATATAAATTACTCAAGATATGAAAAATAAAATAATTTTAGTTGGTGGAGCAGGTTATATTGGAACTGTACTTACAAAACATCTTCTTCAGAAAAATTATAAAGTTAAATGTATAGATAACTTAATTTATGGTCAGGACGAGTCTATAAAAAGTTTCTTAAAAGATAAAAATTTTGATTTCATCAACATTGATATTAGAAAAAAAAAACACCTAGATGAACATTTTGAAGAAAATTGTTGTGTTGTTTTGTTGGCTGGTTTAGTTGGTGACCCAATTTCAAAAAAATATCCTAAAGAAAATGATGAGATTAATATTCAGGGAGTTATAAATATTATAGAAATTTGTGAGAGAAAAAATATTGAAAGACTTATATTTACTTCAACATGCTCTAATTATGGTATTACTGATAATGATACTCTAGCAAAAGAAAATCATGAATTAAATCCACTCTCCTTATATGCTTCAGCGAAAGTTCAAATTGAAAAATATTTAATCGAATTAAAAAAAAATTCTAATCTGAAACCGACAATACTTAGATTTGCAACTGCTTTTGGTTTATCACCAAGAATGCGTTTTGATTTAACTATAAATGAATTTACAAAAGAAATGGCACTTGGAAATGAATTGGTTGTTTATGATCCCCATACTTGGAGGCCATATTGTCATACAGAGGATTTTGCTTGTTTGATTTGTGATGTAATCTCAGCAGATATAAATAAAATTGGATTTGAAATTTTTAATGTTGGAGATAATAAAAATAATTTTACCAAACAAATGATAGTTGATGAAATTTTGAAGTACTATCCAAATGGCAAAGTACGCTATCTTGAAAAAGGTGTTGATAGAAGAAATTATATTGTCGATTTTTCAAAAGTTAATTCTGTATTAGGATTTAAACCAAGATATACAATATTAAAAGGAGTAGAGGAAATCATCTCAGAAATTAAAAAAAATACATATGATTTTAAAATAAAAAATCAATATGGTAATTATAACTTAGATTTTTAACTGATGATTTCTCTGCACGAACCAACACTATTAGGAAATGAAAAAAAATATCTTCAAGAATGTATCAATTCTAATTGGATTTCGACTTCAGGAAAATTCATAGATCTTTTTGAAAAAAAAATTTGTAGATTTACAAAATCAAAGTATGCTATAGCAGTTAATAGTGGTACTTCAGCTCTTCATATAAGTTTGTTATTATCTAACATAGAACCTGGCAACGAAGTAATTGTTCCAACTGTAAGTTTTATTGCTCCTATAAATGCAATTAATTATTGCAGAGCAAATCCAATTTTCATGGATGTTGATAGTTTTTTAAACATTGACATAAAAAAAACTATTTCTTTTTTAGAAAATGAAACAATAACGAAAAAAAATGTGACTTATAACAAAAAAACAAAAAAAAAAATTTCTGCAATTGTTGTTGTCCATGTATTTGGAAATCTTGTAAATTTAAAACCTCTAATTAAAGTTTGCAAAAAAAAAAATATCGATTTGATAGAGGATGCAGCTGAAAGTTTTGGTTCATATTATGAGAATATTGGTAATAAAATACATGCAGGAACATCAGGCAAGTTTGGTTGTTTATCTTTTAATGGTAATAAGACTATTACCTGTGGTGGTGGAGGAGTGATTCTAACTCAAAAAAAAAAATTAGCTGACAAAGCTAGATACCTAATTTCTCAAGCAAAAAACAATCCAATTGAATTTATCCATGACAATGTTGGATTCAATTATAGGATGACTAATTTACATGCAGCCATTGGTGTTGCACAGATTGAATATTTTCAAAAGATATTGAAAAATAAAAAAAAAATTAATGAAGTTTATTTAAAGAAAATTTCAAAAATACGTGGAATATCAGTTGTCACAAATCCAATTTATTCAAAATCAAATAATTGGATAAACTTAATTAGTATTGATAAGAAAAAATATAATAAAAGTTTAAAACAACTAATAAAAATTTTTTCTAGTAATAAAATTCAAGTAAGACCAATTTGGTTTTTAAATCATTTGCAAAAACCATATAAAGATTGTCAGAATTATAAAATTGTAAATGCAAGACAGTTGCTTAATAAAACGTTGTGTCTACCTTCAAGTGCTAGTCTTAAATCATCAGAATTAAAAAAAATTATAGACATATTAAATAGGTATCAAAAATAAATGAGAATAGGCAAAAAAAAAATTTCTGTGAAAAATTTACCTTTTGTAATCGCTGAAATTGGTATGAACCATAATGGTAATTTGGATAAAGCGTTTAAATTAATAGACCATGCTGTAACTGCAAAATGCGATGCGGTAAAATTTCAAACGATTAAGATAAATAGATTGATGGTTAAAAATACACCTTTAGCAAAATATCAAAAAGAAACTAATTTTAGTAACATGAATGATTTAATAAAAAAGTATAATTTAAGTTATTTTGATTTTATAAAGATTAAGAATTATTGTAAAAAAAAAAAAATAATTTTTCTATCTACCCCATTTGACATTGAAAGTGCATATTTTTTAAACAAATTAAATGTTCCAGCTTTTAAGATTTCTTCTTCCGACAATGATAATTTTTTTTTAATTGAAACAATTAAAAAATTTAAAAAACCGATTATTATTTCAACTGGGATGACCAAAATAAAAGAGATAAGAAAAATTATTAATATTATGAAATTTAAAAAAGATAAATTAGCTATTTTGCATTGTATTAGTGATTATCCCACTGATTTAAAAGACTCCAAATTAGGAGCAATAGATCAAATAAAAGAATTTGGATATGAAGTTGGATTTTCTGACCACACCATAGGATCAGAGGCAGCCATAGCTGCTATTTCAAAAGGATCATCAATAATTGAAAAACATATTACACTAGATAATAATATGGAAGGCCCAGATCATAAAGCATCTCTAGAATGTAAAAATTTAAAACAATTTGTCAGAAATATTCGAGACATAAAATTAAGTTTGAACGATGATAGAAATACAATCAGTAAAAAAGAGGCTCACACTAAAAAAATTGCAAAAAAATCAATTTATTTTTCCAAAACTCTTAAAAAAAATCATATTATTAAAAAAGACGATTTAATTGCTCTTAGACCTCGACTTAAAGGAATTTCACCAATAAATTATAAAAAATATATTGGAAGACGTTTAAAAAGTTCTGTCAAAGCAGAATCTATTTTAAATGATAAGAAAATTAAATATTAGAATTTTAAATAAAAAAATAATTAATTTTAAATGAAAAAAGTATTATTTGTTTCAAGTTCGAGGGCTGATTATGGATTAATAAGAAATGTGGTTATTTGTACTCAAAGAATTAATAAAAAAACTTACTTATTAGTAACGGGATCTCATTTATCAAAAGAATTTGGATTAACAATAAAAGAAATAAAAAAAGATAAAATTAAAAATATTATAAAAAAAAGATTGTTTAAAAAAAAATTATTAAACAAGAGCTTAAATGATAAAGACGTGAGTAATTATATTGCAGAGTCGATAAAGCTCAGTTCTCAGACAATAAATAATTTATCACCGGATGTTGTGGTTTTGCTAGGTGATAGATATGAGATATTAGGTTGTGCTATAGCAGCAATGTCATTCAGAGTACCTATTGCACATCTCCATGGAGGAGAGGTAACTTCAGGTGCAATTGATGACTCTATTCGTAATTCAATATCAAAATTATCACATTTACATTTTCCAATCCATGATAAATACAGAAAAAGACTCATCCAGTTAGGAGAAAACCCCTTAACAATTTTTAATTATGGAGGCTTAGGAGCGCACACAATATCAAAAACAAAGTTATTCTCAAAATCTAAATTAGAAAAAAAACTAAAAATAAAATTAGATAAAAAAATTATTTTGGCAACATATCACCCAGTCACTCTTGAAAAGAATCAATCTAAATATCAAATTAAAAATTTACTTAAATTTTTGAATTATTTTAAAAATGAAATTATTATATTTTCATCATCGAATTCTGATAATGAGGCAGATATAATTCATAAAGAAATTTTAAATTTTGTAAAATTAAATGACAATGCTTATTTTTTTAATTCTTTAGGAAATACTTTTTATTATTCATTAATGAAAATTGCTTTTTTAGTTGTCGGAAACTCATCAAGTGGAGTTTTAGAAACACCAAGTTTTGGGACTAAAACAATCAATATAGGAAACAGACAAGATGGCAGAATTATCTCAAGAAATATTATTAATTGTGATTATAATTTCAGATCTATTAAAAAAGCTTTTGTTAAAATAAGTAAGAGACCTAAGAAAATCTCAAATCTTTATTTTAAAAAGGAAACTCCATTAAAAATTGCAAAAAAAATTCTCAATTTTAAATTTGATTTAAAAAAAAAATTTTATGATATCTAAAAACAAATATCTACAAGACAATAATATCAGAAAAACTTTTATTAAACTTGATCAAACAATTAATGATGCTTTAAAAAGTTTAACTTTATCTAATGCCAAAATATGTATTGTTGTAGATAAAAAAAATAATTTTAAAGGTGTCCTTAATGATGGTGATATAAGAAGAGCTTTATTAAAAGGAAAAAATGTAGAGTCAAAAATTAGCCAAGTATATAATAAAAATCCAATAGTTTTAAAAAAAGATTTTGATAAAAAAATTTCGATAAAGAAATTAAAAAATAAGGATATTGACCAAGCGCCTATAGTGCATAAAAGAAAGGTAATTGGGATTTTTAATAGAAACAAACTAGTATTTCAAAATTTAAAAGTGCCAGTTGTAATAATGTCTGGTGGAATAGGTTCAAGATTGAGACCGATGACTAATCAAATACCAAAAGCCTTAGTTCCGATTAAAAAAACTCCGATGTTGTCTATTGTAATTTACAATATAAGAAAACATGGATTCGTTAATTTTATATTAACTACTTATTACAAAAGAAATTTAATCAAGAATTATTACAAAAATGGTAACAATATGAATATTAAAATAAATTATATTGATGAGAAAAAACCATTAGGCACTGCAGGATCTCTATCCTTATTAAGTAATAAAATAAAAGAAAAGAATTTTTTGCTTAGTAATTGTGATGTCATTAGTGAAATAAATTATAGAAGTTTACTTGAGTTTCATATTAAAAACAAAGCAGACCTAACAATAGCTGTCAAAAAGTATGTTACAGAAAATCATTATGGAGAAGTAAATACTAAAGGAATAAAAGTAAGTAACATAATCGAGAAACCAAAAAAAAATATAATTATAAATTCAGGTATTTATGTTTTAAAGAAAAAGTGTGTAAAAATTTTGGAACGTAATCAATACATGGATATGAATGTCTTAATTACACAAATGATTAAAAAGAAGAAAAAAGTAATTGCTTTTCCATTTTACGAAAATTGGTTTGATCTTGGAACCAAAGAACAACTAAAAATTTTTAAAGAATACTCAAAATAATGAAAAATTTAATTATAATTCCAGCTAGAAAAACATCAAAAAGAATTAAAAATAAAAATCTAGTTAAAATTAAAAAAAAACCATTAATATTTTGGGCAATTAACTTTGCAAAAAAATTAAGAAACAGAAATTATGATATAGTAGTTACAAGTGATTGTAATCGAATTAAAAAAATATGCAGTAAAGAAAAAGTTTTTTTTCTCAAAAGGCCAAAAAAAATATCACATGATTATGCCTCTATGCATGATGTAATTTTCCATGCTCTAAATAGATCAACCCAAAGTTATAAATATATTATTTTGCTTCAGCCAACATCTCCATTAAGAAAATTAAATTTAGTGTATCGTGCAATAAAAATTTTGAATAATAAAAAAAATTTTGATAGCCTTATACATTTGGTTAACGATAAATCTTTTACAGGAAAGGTAATTAATAATTATTGGAAACCAGACTATGGTCTTGATAAAAGAACACAAGATATAAAAGAGAAATTTTTACCCACAGGAAATCTATATGTTTACAGATCTTATTTGTATAAGGGTAAAATTAAATATCCAAAAAAAACTTATGGCTTAGTTTCAAGAGATGAAAAATGGGTTGATATAGATGACAACGAGGATTTGAAAATTTTAGATTATTACTTAAAAGAGGCTAAAATTAAAAAAATTTTAATTAAAGGCAAGTAAGATTAATTTTTAAAGTCATTTATTATTTTATAGTTAAGATATCGTGTATATTCATTACATCAGGAATTGATAGAAACCTCGATATATTTTTATTTACATCTAATTGAAATATCCCAGCGTTACACATTGTATTGTTGATATCAGAACCCATATCTTTACTTAGATACATATCCTCACTTTGGCCAATATAAAAATAGCTTTCATCAAAAGATAAACCTCTAACAAATCCTGTGAACTTAGAAATTTTTTTTGTTCCATGGTATAAATATTTGTTGAATGAGTCTAATACATATATTTGTCCATCCAAAACTTCTGGACTATGTGGTTGACCGAGACCTGAAATTAAATCATTAATTTTATTAGTATCAGTCTCTATTTCTGAAACGCCTCCATCAAAAATACCTTTTCTCCAAAGTCCAGACCTTGAAAAATAAGAAACAAGAAGACTTGATCCTAATGAGGTGATATCGTTGATGTGGCATTGACCATCTTCAAATTGTTTTGATTTATTTGAAAAAATTATTTTGTCTAACAACTTAAAATTTTTTTGATCATAAATAGAAATTTCATCTGATGCCGTATTTGCTACATAAAAGCATTTAGTATGCGGAGAATAAGCTATACCACAATAATTTGGTTTTTCATTTTGTGCTTTACTTTGATCCAGATTATATTTTTGAATAATTTTAAATTTTTCATCAAAAATATGAATTTCTTTTTTAATATATTCAACAACACAATAATGTTTATCGTGTTTAATAATTTGTCTATATTGACCATCAATTTTTTTCTCATATTTTTGATCGGCAACGTTCGCTATAAAAATTCCTCCTCCAAGTTTACTGCTTCTAGCTTTACTTAGATCAAAGTAATCTGACGATGAAAAAATTAAATTAGAAGAGTTATTCTTTATTTGTTGCAGTTTGCCCCACTCTTTAATTTGTGGAGTACAACAAAAATTTTTTCCTGCTTCAAGTTTATACTTTTCTAATTCTGGAATTATTGTTTCTGGTTCTGCTGTTATAACAACATAATCTGTATCAAAATTAAATTTTTTTAAAACATTTGGATTTACAACATTACAACCTAAAAAAGAAGTATTTTTATAAGTAGGATTATTGTCAAGAATAGTGATCTCGATTTCTTGTTTTTTTATTTTTGAAAGTGTTTTAGGTACCCAATCTTCAGATCTTCCAAAAAAATAAACCTTTTTTTTTTGTTTTAATATTTTTTTTAAACTAGACCAATCTAACCAAATATCCATTATTTAACTTACTTGTTTAATTAATTTCCATTTACCGTTTTTCTTTTTCCATAAATGATCTGATCGCCACCTGTCACAAATTTGTATGAATTCTTTATCATTTATATTACAATATTTAAGAAATTTGTTGTAATACTTCTTTGGAAATTCGCCATCATACTTTTTTACAAGTTTTACTCCTTCCTCTCTTTTTAAATGTTTATCTCTTATTTCATGAGCAGCATCTGAAGTTGCTCTACCAATACCAAATTTTAAAAACATAAAATAGAAATGAAAACCATCAATAGCGTCATCAAGAGAAGCATACTTTGAAAAAGTACCCTCTGATCTTCCATCGGGGTTTGCCTTAAAACCGGTATTTTTAGTCGAATAATAATAATGTTCTTGAGGATCCCAAAATTGATAATAACTCCAAAATTGTCTATTAATCTTTTTAGAAAGTATTTTGTCTATTGGTGGAGACATGTAGATGTCCATTTCTTTTTTTGTGTAACCTTTCTTTAACCATTTTTTTGCTTCAAAATCTGAAAACCAGTATTTAATTTCATCTTCAGGTGAAAAAGATTTCTCTGATGCGCTCTTTTCCCCTCCATATTCAAATTCACCATTTTCTCCATCCATTATTAAGCTTACGCCAAATTGTAGAGCTATTTTTACAGGAAAACTAACTTGACCATATATGAAAGGTTGAAATGGGTCTCCAATTTCAATTAGAGAGTCTCTAGTCAACCTTCTATGAACTTTGCCATCAGGCGTACCAAGAATATTGCTCAATCCCGAATGGATTAGACCCTGAAAGTTTTTCCAACCAATGTCAGTATAGATATGTGGTGCCCATGTAACTGTAAGTGGATTCATATTATACTTATTTTTAAGTTTATGAGCTACCACAGCGCTATCTTTCCCACCACTTGAGGGAACAATAACATCAAATTTTCCATCTTTTCTTCTATACCTAGAAAGCAAATCCCTCAATTCTTTTTCCCTATCAGACCAATTAATTTTAATTTTATTTTTAACATTTTCACATGCATTACATATTCCATCCTTATTAAAACTAATTCTTGGTCTTTGATTAGAAACAACACAACTTTTACAAAACATCACATTTTTTGGTAAATTATATGTTTTTTTAACGTTTTTTTTTGATAACTTTAACATTGCTTGTTTTGGCTTTAATTACTAATAATTATTACTACCTTTGTAAAGCAATATGAAAAGAATAATTTCTAAATTAGATATTAAAGGACCTAATTTAGTAAAAGGTGTAAATTTAGAGGGATTAAGAGTTCTTGGTGATCCAAGTTATTTTGCAAAGAAATATTATGAAAATCTATCTGACGAAATTATTTATCATGACTGCGTTGCTAGTCTTTATGAGCGAAAAAATTTTTTAGAATTAATTGAAAAAACCTCGTCTGATGTATTTATTCCAATCTCAGTGGGTGGCGGAATTAGAAGTTTAAAAGACATTGAGCAAGTTTTAAGCGCCGGCGCTGACAAAGTATTTATCAATTCTGCTGCAATAAAAAGACCAAAGTTTTTAATTGATGCAAGTAAAAAATTTGGATCTGCAAATATTTGTCTTTCCATAGAGGTAATCAAAAATTCAAATAATGAATTTGTTTGTCTCAGCAATTATGGAAGAGAAGTTTCAAATAAAAAATTATTAGATTGGTTTACTGAGGCTCAACAACATGGAGTTGGAGAAATTATTCTAACTTCAATATCGTGTGATGGAATGGGAAATGGATTCGATCAGGAAATGTTAGAATTGATTTATGATAGAATTAATGTTCCTTTCATAATTCATGGAGGAGCAGGTAGTGAAAATCAAATTTATGATGTATTAAAATATGATAAAATTTCTGGAGTAGCTATATCGTCTTTGTTACATTACTCATTAATAAGAGAAAAAAATTTTAAATTTAAGTCAAAGGAAGAGGGAAATACTCAATTTCTTAAATTTTCAAGAGAAACAACAAATTTCAAAAAAACCAATATCATATCCATTAAAAAGTTTTTAAAAAAAAAAGGAATTAAAGTAAGGTTATGAAGTATATTTCAATAGTAGATAATGGAATTAACAATCTTAAAAGTATAGTTGGTGCAGTAAATCATTTTGGTTTCAAAACAAAGATTACAAATGATAAAGGTGTAATTATGAATTCTTCAGGATTAATTCTACCAGGCGTAGGATCTTTTCCAGCCGGTATGAAAAAATTGAGAAATTCAGGTTTAGACGAAACTATAAAAAATTTTTTTAAAAAAGATAAGCCTATATTAGCTATTTGCTTAGGATTCCAAATGTTATTTAGTTCTAGTAATGAGTTCAAAAATACAAAGGGTTTAAATATTCTCAGTGGCAAAGTTAAATCTCTAAAAGATCTTAAAACAAAAAAAATAGTACCTAATCTTGGATGGAATATTCTAGATTTTAAAAAAAAAAAGAATAACAATTTATTTAAAAAAATCAGCGTTAAACCATCAATTTACTTTATTCATTCTTATTATGTTGACGCTAAAAACAAAAATAATATTACCTCAACAATTAATTTCGGTGGAAAAAAAATTACTGCATCAGTTCAGTTTAAAAATTTGTATGGTGTCCAATTCCACCCTGAAAAAAGTGGTCCTAATGGCTTAAAAATTATTAAAAATTTTTTGAGTAAAATAGAAAAGTAATATGAAAGTAAAATATAATTTACCAAAAAAAATAATCTTCTGTCGAAATTGTGTTATGTCTAATCAAAGACCTGGCTCTATATCAGAGTTTTTTCATACTAAGGATAGAAAAAATGCGACCTATTTAAAAATAGATGAATTAGATGGTATCTGCGATGCATGTAAGCAAAATGATATAAAAAATAAAATTAATTGGAAACATCGAGAAAAAAAACTTATTAGACTCCTAGATAAACATAGAAAAAAAAATGGAGAGTATGATTGCTTGGTTCCTGGTAGCGGAGGTAAAGATAGCGCTTTTCAAGCCCATATTTTAAAATATAAATATAATATGAATCCTTTAATAGTGACTTGGCCTCCAATTCTTTATACTGATTATGGGCTTAGAAATTATAA